>MDTB01189355.1_pt1 | contig 61406 bp, 59 predicted proteins | sample 811161 | NCBI WGS metagenome assembly MDTB01 (sample SAMN05326650, study PRJNA326480) | marine metagenome | isolation source: seawater | place: Mediterranean Sea | collected 2009
CCGTAGCTCAGTTGGGAGAGCGCTACAATGGCATTGTAGAGGTCGTCGGTTCGATCCCGTCCGGCTCCACCATTTATTATTTTATAGTGTTAATTCATCTTAAACCAGTCAAACCTCTTGTTTAGAAATATGCTTAATAATACGAGCATTATTGATGATAAAAATGCAATTATAAGCCCTATTAACTCGCCAAATAAATTTATACCATAGTGCAAAGCCATCATAACAAATACTAAGCCACTAACAACTCTCAAAGCACTGTACATTGTAATAGCAACTACAAAGCCATCAAATCTTGTATAGAGAATTATTGTTAAAACAAGAAGTACAATAGGAAATACAGCGCTTAGACCCGTCATGTTTGGGCCTAAAGAATTTGAGGCTGTTACTATAAACGCAACAAAAAGACCCACTGCCAGGCACCTAAAGATTAATTCCCCCCGACTTCCCTTTTCTTTTGTTATAGCTTTCTCTTTATAAGAAAATTTAGCAGTAATATAAAAACATATGGAATAAATAAACAAATTAAGCATCAACGCTGTCAATGGCGTCCATTGTATCTCCCTAATTATAGAAATAAAAATTAGCCATGTTGCAACACTTAATACAATAGTTGTAAATATTCCCCTTTTAGGGGCACATATTATTAAAACCGTTACAAAAGGTGCTATTGCTGCCATGCTTGCCATACTGTACAAAGCGCTGAGGGCAACAAAGCTTGCATCTTCTTTTATTGCAAGCATTATATATGCTGGGCCTGCTGAAGTTGGAAAAGCACCAATCAACGAAGCATAAAACGCACTTACTCTCTCAGCCAAAACTGTTGCAAAAATTACAATTAGCGAGGCTACTAAAGCTCTAAATAAAAACAATAACCATAGTTCGTCTTGAAACAACTAATAAATATCCACTGCAGTATTTTATTAAAAAAATTTAAATTTCTTTTTCATAAACCCTATAAGTTTTATAAATCCTAGCACCAATAGACTCTAAAGAATGCCTTGTAGATCTATTATCTTCTAAAACCCAACTCATCTCACAAATTGGCAGATTAAGTTTTAATGATGCCTCTCTTATAGAGCCAATTACTATAAGAGCAAGAATTGATCCCATTGTCTTGTTTTTAAACTCAGGAGCAACACCCATCAGAGGAATACGTGTCCTTGAGGACCAGGTTCTCCTATTAATTATTCTCCATATAAGTTTAATCCAGTTTAAAGGTAAAAGTCTTCCTCCTAAATCAGAGATCATCTCATTAAGATCAGGAAGTGCTACTGCCATCGCTGCGGGCTTGTCATCAACAAACGCAAACCAAACAAGCTCAGGTATAATAATTGGTTTTAATTCTTTAGCCATATTTTTAGCATCAGCATCAGTCATTGGTATAAATCCCCAGTTATCTTTCCAAGCCTGATTAAAAAGGTCTACAATTATCCTTATATCTCTATCATATTTCTTCATATCTAAATGTCTAAAGGTTAGGCCTGAATTACGACTTATAAATCTCTCAAGGATATGACGATATTTATAAGGAATTGCAGTATCCATTGGAGTAAGGTATGCATAAAGATCCTTAACCTTAGAGAACCCTAAGCCCAAGATAAGTTTCTCATAATATGGCTTAGCATGTCCCATCATCATCCTTTGAGAGGACTCAAAACCATCAATTAACAATCCAGATTCTTGGTTTATATTTAGACTGAAGGGGCCTCTAACTTTTCTTATTTTTTTGTATTTTAGCCACTCGAAAGCTTTTTTAAATAGTTCATTGACCACTTCTTGATTATCAATAGAGTCAAAAAACCCAAAAAAACCTGTACTATCTTGATGAAGGTTTAGATGATTATAATCAAGCTGAACGGATAGCCTGCCTACAGGCTTATTATTAATCTCAGCAATAAAAAACTGTGCTTCCCCATTTTGGAACCAAGAGTTCTTATTAGGATTAATCTGATTAAGGACTATTTCTTTTAAAGGAGGTACCCAAAATTTATCACCCATCATACAGATTGAATTAATTTCGCAGAATAATTGTCTATCAGTTTTATTTCGTACCACCCTTATTTTAACTTCAGAGTTTTTCATATTTATAACTAACTTAAAATAATTAAAAAATTTACATGGTAATCAAATTATAAACTTGAGGAATTATTATTTTCTAAATTAAATAATATCCATAAACCTATAATTGCAAAGAGAACTAAAGGGAGCCATGCTGCTAAAAATGGAGGAAGAGCACCAAATTGACCCATTGCTAATAAAAGATTATCTGTCACTATAAAGAAGAAGCCTAAGCTTATCCCATAGATAATAACAATCACTGCACTCCCATGTCTTTGTTGAGCAAATGCAGCGATTGCAGCTAAAAGGGGCATTAAAGCTAGAACAACTGGTCCAGCAATCTTCTGTTGCAACCATGTATCATAATAATATGAAGGCCTTGTACCCAAAGCAACCTCTCTGACATAATGCTCTAATTCATCATAACTAAGCTCGCTTGGTGGATTAGCTAACTTATTAAAATCTGCAGGCACAAGCTTCGTTTCCCAAGATTTAATTTTTTTTAATGTATCATTATTTAAATTGCTATTAACTCCACCCACACTTTCAACCTCAAAAAGCTTCCAGCTATCATTCTCCCAAATTGCTAATCTTATATTTATAATATTATGTATATCAAAACTATCTTTTTGAAAAAATAATCTAATATCATTTAACACAGTCCCATTTTTTAGAACATTTCCTACTCGTATTATTGTACCATCCTCAATAACCCAAGCTTCAGTACCTTCTATTGTCTGCCCCCCTGGCCTGTAACCAGTACTTCTCCAGTCCTCAAGTTTAGCATTAAATTTAACAACCACCTGATCAGAGAAAATAAATAGCATTATCGAAGATAGAAACCCTGCAAAAACAAGACCCGCAACTAAGCTCAAAACCGACCTTCCTGCCGCTCTCATAGCAATTATTTCACTATTATTTGCTAATACAACTAAAGTTGTCAAAGCGGCTAATAGCCCAGCTAACGGAGCAACCGTCTCAATTATTGAAGGTATCCTCCATAGGGTATAAAGAGATAGAACTTGTAACGGTTTACCACCACCCTCCAGGATAACATCAGCGTTTGCCATCAAATCTAACATTTGCAAAAAAACTGCCAGACCTAACATCATAGTTAGGAATCTAATAAAAAAAGACTTAGTCATGTACAATGATAAAATCATTAGGATTTCTCACGTATAATATTAATTATACTTTGATAGAAATTAGACCACTTATCCTCAATATTCTGAACTGGTGTTGTCCCAGAAACCACCTCAGTTTTTAAAAATAAATATGCAGATGCACTAAGAAATAAAAAAAACGGAGCCCATAGTGCAATTACAGGTGCCAGGAAACCAACACTTGCTATAGCCTCAAAAAACTCCAATATTTCATGATAAACTACAATTAATATTAGTCCAAAAACGAGACCGAATGACCTACTTGATCTTCTTGTCATGATTCCCATAGAGGCCGCTAATAATGGAAGTACTAAAATGGATAAAGAAATTACAATCCTTGAGTGCAATTCTGCCCTAATAGCGTTGGAATCTATTTTATTTTCTTGAGCTAAGCTTTGGACTTTAGAATTTACATTTTTTGAATTTATAATACCATCACTAATATAATAATCTAATAGCTCACTCAAAGTTAGTTCTCGCTCATCGCCGCCTCTAACTCTAAATTCAACCAACTTTTCTAAATTTAAAGGCCAGTCAAATACTTCAAAGCTTATAGTCTCTGATGAATAAGAACCAGGCGACCATTTATTTCTCGACCCTTGATATAATCTTAAGTTTGTTGTTCCATCAAGCCCGCCAGTAATTAGCCTACCCCTTTTAGCTGTAAGAGTTACAATAGTCCCGTCTTCAGATTGATGATGTGCAAATACTCCATAAAGCTCTTTACCTGCTCTTCTGGCTTCCTGCACACGTAATGTATAATCATTGGGAAGGTTCATAAAAACACCCTCTCCAATCCCTGTTTCTAGTACCCCACTTGAAATATTAAATAAAATTAGCCTATATGCATAACGGCTATATGGTTGCAAATAACCAACTAAAATTAGATTAAATATCATCATAAAAAGCCCAAGTAAAACAGCCACTCTAATTATTCTACTAAGACCTATCCCAGTAGATAAAATTGCATCAAGTTCTGATTGAGATGATAACTTTCTAAAAGCAAGTAATACCCCTAGAAAAAGTGCAACTGGAAGAGCTAGGCCTATATAATAAGGTATTAGATTAAATAGCATTTGAACAACTACGAAAGTAGAAACACCATTTCCAACAACTAAATCAAGAAGACGAAGCATCCTTTCTAATAATAAAATTATTGCCGACACCATCAATGATATTAGCAAAGTTGGCAAAATCTGTTTTAAAATGTAAAAATCAAGCGACTTAAGCATAAAAAACCATGAAATAATTAATTTTTTAATTATAAAAATACTAAAATATGATGCAATAGTAATATAACTTGTATAAAAAAATATTTTAAAACTTATACCTTGCTAAACTACTCTATCAAATAATTGCTTAGTACCACAAATTTTAATGATTAATAGGTAAAAAGTGGAATCATATAAAATTGCAATAATTCAAAATCAATTAAGCACACAAAATAAAAACAATATTGATTGGCTAGAAAGTATTATATCTGATTATGAATGGATTAAATTATTCCATACATCAAGCTCAGAAGATATAAACCATGCTGTGATTGAATTAAAAAAACTTAAAATCCCTACAATAGTAATAGATGGAGGTGATGGCACGATAGGGCTTGTATTCTCATCATTAATTAATATTTATAAAAATCAAACCTTTCCATCAATTGGCCTGATATCATCTGGTAAAACAAATATGACTGCCCAATCATGGGGAATACAAGGATCTCGTAAGTTTGCGCTTATTAAAATAATAAAAAAACAGATTAATGGTGAATTAGAGGGCTCTTCGCATGCCGAAACTATTCTAAAAGTTTCAAGAAATGGAAAATCAGATATATATGGTACATTTTTTGGAGCAGCAAATATTGTTGATAGCATCCTATTTTGTAGAAAATACATTTATCCCCTTGGTTTTCCCAATTGGCTTTCTCATACATTAGCGTTTTTAGCATTTCTACAAAAAGCTATATTTAGATCAAAGGATACAAATATTATTCATGTAAGTGAAATAAATGACAAAAAAAATGAAATATGGAGCGAAAAAGGAGATTTCTTTATTTTAATTGTGACCTCTCTTTCAAAGCTTCTTTTTGGATTAAAACCAGAATCTATTTCTGAACTTTACCCAACTAGCTACTTAACTGTAAAACAAAAAACTCTATCCATAATATCTTTACTTCCTATTATAATTTATAAAAAAATAAAAAAGGATAAATTCAGGAGTATAATAAAACCCAACCACATAAAAATAAAATCAATCAATCATTTTACCTTAGATGGAGAGATTTATGAAACAAAGAAAAGTGAAATTATTACCCTTAGTGCTAGTCATAAATTAAAATTTATCAGATGAAAAATAATAATCTAATTACATTTATTTCGAAAGAAACTGAGGGAGATTCCTTTCCTGAAATTCAAGAGATATCCAAATTCCTAACTCAAAAATATAAAAAAAACCTTATGGCAATTATTTTTTATGGATCTGCATTGAGATCAGAATCACCTGAAGGTTTCTTACTTGATTTTTATGTTATTTTAGATAATTTATATCCAATTATTCAAAACCCATTAATCAGATTCTTTTCTCATTTACTACCTCCAAATGTTTATTACTATGAATTAAAAACCAATGGAAAAATTAGCAGAGCTAAGGTGGCAGTAATAACTATGACAGCTTTTAAAAATGGCACCAGTGATAGTTGTTTTTCTCCCAGCCTCTGGGGAAGGTTTTCGCAACCTACAAAATTAACTTATTATAACTCCGAGGAAACAAAAGCTATAATTATTAAGTCCATAAGTAACGCAATAAAAACATTTCTGGAGAAAACAATAAAAACGACAAACAAACAGACTTCTATTAAAGATCTTTGGATAAAAGGCCTCAATTTAACATATAGCTGTGAATTAAGGCCAGAAAGTAAAGCTAGAATCAATTCAATTATAGAGAATGACAATAAGCGTTTTGAACAAGTTGGAAACCTTGTTTTATCCGAGTTAACAATTAAAAAATATGGGCCCATGCAAATCCAAAAGGAAAATCTAAAATGGGTATTTAGAAAGTACTGGACTCGTTTGCTAAATATATTGAGGTTACTTAAAGCAGCATATACATTTCATGGAGGTATAGAATACCTAGCATGGAAATTAGAAAGACACAGAGGCATAAAAATTGAGTTGACAGAAAAAGATAAAGAAAAACCTATAATAAGCGCTATAAAAATTTTTTTTAAATTAAAAATTTGGAAGAGTATTAACTAAATTACCATTCTGCTCTTCTTCACGCATTTTTTGTCTTCTTACCGGGTCTGCAACATATGGCCATTCCGGAGTAAGTTCTGCCACATAAGGATACTTTAGCGCTATATTTTCATTATATCCCAAATTAAAAACAGTTTCAGACCTGGGCTTTTCATTATTTTTTTTGTATATTGTACCAAAAATCCAGTCACATAAGAAATTGGTAATCCCAAAATTACCAGTTTCATTATGAAAGTGATGAGCCATATGAAGTTTCTTAAGCTCTCTCAACCAACGAGATTTAGGCATATAACCCAAATGTTCAATACAATGAATAAATTCATAAAAACAAGTGGTAATAATACCTGTACATAAAGAAGCTGCTGCCCCTGGAAATCCTCCAAAATAAAAACCTATGGGAACTGTTGCAACAATGACAGTAGGAAGTGTAGTATATAAAGCACCAAATAGAACTTTTAAATTATTTGGATCTGCGTGATGATCAAAATGAATTCTTTTCCATATAGGTGCAGTTATTTTGGATTTCCACATCCATTTAGAATGTAGCACCCATCTATGAAGGACGTACCAGACCAATGGATAAATTATTATTGTAGAAAAAACTGAAATTGATAATTCAAAAATGCTGGCGCCATTATATGAGTAAGAAAAAATAACATATAAAGAAAGAATGAAGGCGACAAATAAGTAAGCAGCAATCGCATAATATTGAAAATATGCCACAACTAACTGAGAAAGATTCATTTTATCTAAATGATATTCTCTATCTGCCCAAAAACCTAATTTGTAATTCATAACTTTAATTTTTACCTTGAAGAAAACTAGCCGACTGAAACTTTTTGGGAGGAAAACTTAGGAATAATACCCAGAGAGCAACCAACTTGAGAAAAAATATTAACAATACTATCGATTTGAGAAGAGGTGTGTGAGGCAGATAAACTGCATCTAAGTAAGGTGTAGTTATTTGGAGTAGCAGGTGGCAGTGCTAGGTTTACATAAACACCTGATCTAATTAAATTTCTCCAAAACTCAACACCAACTTTTACATCTGGGGCAATTATTGCAACGACAGGGCTAACATCACTTCCCAAATTAAATCCTAGATTACTGAGACCATTATGTAATTTTTTAGCGTTCCTCATTAACCTTTTTCTTAGTGCTCCACCAGATTCAATTAAGGATATTGCAGTATTTGCTGATGCAACTACGGAAGGAGGTAAAGAAGCAGTGAAAATGTATGGCCTTGACGCCAAACGAAGTAAGTTAAATTTTGGATGACTTGAAGCACAAAACCCTCCAACAGTACCAGCACTTTTAGAGAATGTTCCAATAATAAAATCAATATCATCTTCAACACCAAGCTCCTCAGGCAAACCTCTTCCATACCTTCCTAAAACACCAAGCGAGTGTGCTTCATCACTTAATATATAAGTATTTTTATGATTCTTCTTGACCTCCACAATTTCTTTTAAAGGGGCTTTATCGCCAAGCATTGAATAAATGCCTTCAACAACAATTAACTTGTTACCTTTTTTCTTTGATAACCTTGAAAGCCTTTTGTTCAAGTCTTCTGGATCATTATGTCTAAAGCGAATAATTTGAGCTTGCCCCATTCTGACCCCGTCATAAATACTGGCGTGGCAGTCAGCATCCATCAAGATATAGTCGTCAGGTCCTAGTAAAGTTGATAAAACACCAAGGTTAGCTAGATAACCTGTTGAAAAAACCATTGCATGCTTCTTACCTAAAAACTTACCCAGAGTCTCCTCAAGTTTTGTATGTCCATGATAAGTACCATTTGCGACCCTACTTCCCGTAGTTCCAGTACCTGCCAGTTCGAGAGCCTCGTGAGCAGCCTTTAAGGCTTCGGGTGCAAAAGTTAAACCTAGATAATTGTTTGTACCTGCAAGAATAATTTTTTTTCCCTTCACAATTGCTTCAGTTTGAGAAATTACCTCATCCATCTCAACCTGGAATGGATCAGGTCCTTCATCTCCAAGGAGGTCATTTTTTCTATTTAATAAAGGTTCAAATCTATCAAATAAGTCAGCCATGTTCTTCTCGTACTATTCTTTTGGCATTAACAATAAGAATCCCAACGGTTTCAATGTCGGGTAAAATATTAATAGGAACTGACACATCAAGCTGGTCTTCTAACTCAGAAATAAATTCCATTACAAGTAATGAGTCGAATTCTAAATCACCGACAAAACTAGTAGAATCAGATATTACAATTCCTTTTTTATTAAAATCTTTTAAAACCTCTAAAACTACTTTACGAACATTTGAGGATTTATCAGAGCCAAGCTCCGCCTTCATGGTTATATATCCCTGTAAACTATTTTATTAAGATTTTAGTAATAATTTAACTATATTTACTTGTTTTTAAACCTTTTTTACAAGTAAAATTTATTGTAATTTTCTATAATATTTTTGTGATTAGTTGAAATTTAAGGTCTTTTTCAAACCTTGATTAATATTATTTTTGCTATTCCACCCATCAATTCTATGACCCTCAGAAACCCATTCCTTATGAAGTATTTCCGGCACTTTAGATACAGTTAGCATTACAGGTGAAAAAAAGTATGAATAAAGCGACCCCAACACACCAAAAAACCAAACAATAAAATTTGGAACATATATTATTTTCGCTTTTTTATTTAAAACATCTGCGGCAATTTCAGTTAACTCAGCCCAAGAATAACCTCCATCTTTTCCGTCATCAATCTCAATTAAAGAATTTACTTGATAACTTTTAACACATATCCTTATTGCTTCACATAAGTCCTCTACATAAATCAGTGAAACTCGATTATTTTTGTCCCCAGGAGCAAAAACGATTCCCATTAGTATCATTTTAAAGAGAACAGTAACTTCTTTATCGCCTGGACCATAAATAACTGGGGGCCTTAAAATCATAATTTCCATAGAAGATTTGTAATGATTTAATAAATCCTCAGCTTGCTTTTTACTAGATGAATAATGCGAAATACTTGGCTCTTTAGCTGCCAAAGATGAGATGTATATAAACCTCTTTATTTTTTTTTGTTTGCAAATCTCAATAAAATCTTTTGTTAAATCCCTATTAACTCTATAAAAATCATTTGGACGTTTTGCTTTTGTTAAACCTGCTACGTGAATAACTGTATCACAATCATTTAAAAAAGAGTTTATTATCTCCTTATCATCAAGCTCTCCATAAAACCATGATACCGAATTCTGTTTGAACGATTTCCCCTTAGACCTGGAAAGACCTCGAACATTAAAACCATTATTGCAAAGATTGAGGGTTAGGTTTTTTCCTAAAAAACCAGTTGCTCCAGTAATTGCAATATTTTTATTTTTCATTTTGAATACATAATTTAAAAATTAAGATAATGCTAAAGGCTTAATTAAACCTCTAATGAAATGCTCTTTTGCTTTTCTTCTTGATAGTTTTCCAGAGGTGGTTTTAGGTAAAGAACGAGGAGGTATTAATATAATCTTGCAATGCAAACCTACCATTTCAACAATCTGATTCCTTAATACATTAGAGAATTTTTTCATATTCCAACCCAATGATTTTCTAAATTCCACCAGAACAGTTGGCTCATCCCCAATATCATCTTGGTATAGTGTAAAAGCAGCAACATCTCCTGATCTCATTCCGTCAATCTTCTCAACTGCCCATTCCACATCCTGAGGCCAATAATTCTTACCATTTACAATCATAAGGTCTTTTGACCTTCCAACAACTACTAGATCGTCACCAATAAGATAACCTAAATCCCCTGTATTGTACCAAGAGTCCTTAATTATATTATTTGTTTCCTCTTTATCCTGAAAATATCCTTGCATTATACTGGGACCTGACAAGAAGATATTACCAATATGACGCTCTGTAAGAATATCTCCTCGTTCATTTCTGATTTCAATAGAGTGATGCTTTATTACTCTTCCACAAATAACGAAAGTTCTTCCATTCTTTTCATCATCTATTGGAATATTTAATGCGTAATGTCTTTCAATCATCTCCTTTTTTGATATATGGTCCACTTGCATGCCTAAATTAAGTTTTGAAAAAGTGGCTCCAACTACGCACTCAGCCATACCATATGAAGGATTAAACGCTGACTTTTTAAATCCAAACGAGGAAAATATCCTACCGAACTCCTCTATTACCTTAGGTTTAATCATCTCACCCCCTATCCCAGCGACTCTCCATGTTGACAAATCAATGTTATCGGGTAGCTTCTGATATGATTTTTGAATTCTTGAACACAATTCGTAACCAAAACTGGGACTATAAGAGAAAGTTGCCTTGTTTTTATCTATCAACTTTAGCCATGTTAATGGCCTTTTAGCAAAGTCAATTGGCGAGATGTAATCCACACTAGTCTGTGAAGTCATACACCCTAACATGAAACCAACTAACCCTAGATCATGGTAAAAAGGCAACCAAGATACTGCCCTTTCTCCAATTTTATTTCCGACACCACTATTCATCCCAACACAATTAGACATAACATTTTTATGACTTATCGCCACTCCTTTAGGAGACCTTGTACTACCTGAGCTATATTGAATATATGATAAATCATTTGGCAAAACTTGAATCTCTTTATCTAAGCTTTTGAAAAGTTTTATTTCGCTAAAGGATATAATCTCTGTTGTATTTTTGATTGAGCTCCCAATAAATGACAAATACTCACTTGAAACTAAAAAGGTACTAGCTCCCGATGAGGTTAATTGCCTTATAGTCTGTTCAATATAGGCTTCCTTTCTTCCAAATGCTAACGGAGGAGGAAGCGGAACTGGAATTGCGCCACAATACTGGCATGCAAAAAAAGAAATTAAAAAATCAGGGCTTGTAATAGCAAGAAGAGCTACCCTGTCTCCCTTAACAATACCTTTACCCATGAGATTAAATGATAGCTTCTTTGCTTTATTGGAAAGTTCTTTATAAGAAATAGATGATTGTAATTCACATTTTGAAGAGTAAAAATTAAACCCTGTTTCACCCTTTGCTGCATAATCTAAAGCTTCAGTCAACGTATCAAACTGAGCAAGGACCTTTGGCAAATTATAATTATCTGTAGGAGTGAAAGTTTGCATAAAATAAACGAGGCAGTCAAATCATTATTATAATATAAATAAATTATAGATGTAAGGTAGACATAAGTATAAAATATAAAGATTAACTAGATTAGAAATAAAAATGGGGGTATAAAAATGAGTATAGATAGAAGCTTTATTAGAATCAATGAGGGACAAGTTCATATAAGATCAGGCGGTTTAGAATTTAAAGATAAGAAAATACCTATATACATGATTCATGCATCGCCATCATCATCAATCAATCTTGTCCCATTAATCAAAGAACTAGCTCAAAATAATTATATAATTGCTCCCGATACTCTTGGCTTTGGAGACTCGCCACCCCCACAACAAGACATCCCAAATGCAGATGATTATGCTGAAAGTGTCATAAGAATCTTGGACGCATTAAATATTGAAAAATGCCACTTTTATGGCAGTCACACAGGCGCTCACATAGCATGTGAAGTAGCAATAAACTACCCTGATAGAGTAGAAAAGTTAGTTTTTGACGGCATTGGTATGTTTTCACCAGAAGATAAAAAAGATTTCTTAAAAAATTACGCACCTGAAATTAAACCAGATGAATTTGGCCAACATCTTATTTGGGCATGGAATTTTGTTCGAGATCAAGTTATTCATTTTCCATATTTTAGAAGGACACCAGAATTTAGGAGAAACAGCGAAAGCATGCCAACTGCAGAAGAATTACAAGTAGTTGTTCTTGAAGTTTTAAAGGGATTAACAACTTATCATAAAGGATATAGAGCTGCATTCAGACACCAAGACAGAGAAAGACTTCCTTTAATCACTCAAAAGACTTTTTTGGGAGCATCTGATGATGACCCATTGAAAGCTGGAATTAATGATGCCGCAAGTTTGATACCTAACTCTACAAAAGGTATTTTTCCAAGCGAAAGAACAGTTGATGGCTTGAAGAATAAAGCAAAAATAATAGAAAACTTTTTCATTAAAGCTTAAATTTTATAATCTTTATAAATTTTTCTTAACTCTGCTTTAACAACCTTACCTGTTGCACCTATTGGCAATTTATCAACCCATTCTATTGCATCTGGAAACCACATTTTAGGAATCTTATCTGATAAAAACTTATTTATTTCTTCAAGCGATGGAAGGTTATCCCCTTTAGGGACACAGATTAAAAGAGGTCTTTCCTGCCATTTGGGATGATAAATACCTATTACAGCAGCTTGAAGTACTGCATCATGGCCCACAGCTACATTTTCTAAAGCTACAGAACTGATCCATTCACCCCCAGATTTAATTATATCCTTAGACCTATCCGTAATATTCATATAGCCATCCTTATCAATAGTCGCAATATCTCCTGTATCAAACCAACCATCTTTTGTTAATGCAGATTTTTTTTCTTTGTAATAATTACTTATTATCCAAGGGCCTCTAACAAGCAAATGACCTGAAGAAGCTCCATCTCTTGGTAATTCATTTCCATCATCATCTACTATTTGTAATTCTACCCCATATATTCCTCTTCCTTGCTTAAGCTTTATAGGCATTTTATCTGACCGGGTCAGTTTAGAGAATTTTGGTTTTAATGAGTTAAGAACACCAATTGGGCTCATTTCAGTCATACCCCATGCATGATGTACATTAACCCCATAATCAATTTCAAATCTGTCAATCATTGATTCTGAAACAGCAGCACCACCTATTATTACCCTTTCTAAGGCATGAGGCTTACGCGCCTCTTTATCCATATGATCAAGCAATCCCAACCAGACGGTAGGAACCCCTAAGGCTATAGTTACGTTCTCTTTATCCATAAGATCAAAAAGATTTTTACCATCAAGCTTATCTCCTGGCATTACTAATTTAGCTCCAGATATGGGGACTGAATAAGGGATTCCCCAAGCATTAACATGAAACATAGGAACAACTGGTAAAACTACATCTTCAACTCTCAAGGCAAGTACATTATTTAAACAACTTGCCATGGCATGAATCACAGTTGTCCTATGACTATATAGAACACCTTTGGGACGCCCAGTGGTTCCAGAAGTATAACATAATGATGCAGCTTGATTCTCATCAAACACAGGCCAGTCAAAGTTGGTAATTTTTCTAGTTAATAAATTTTCATAATTTAAATAATGAGAATCTATATCTTCTAAATCCTTAGTCTTTGAAATTGGTATAAATTTCTCAACGCTTTTTAGATAGGGCTTAATATTCTCAACTTTACTTTTTAAAGTATTATCAAAAAATAATAATCTATCTTCAGCATGGTTAATAATATAAATGAGCTCTTCATCACTTAACCTGAGATTAAGAGTATGACAAACTGCCCCAATACCTGAGATGCCATAGTATAATTCTAGGTGCCTATCTGTATTCCAAGCAAGTGTTGCAATCCTATCTCCACTCTTAATTCCTAGCTCTAGCAATCCACAAGCAAGTTTTTTTGAGCGCTCATTTAATGTCTCGAAGTTTGAAAAGCGAATAGAACCTTCCAGGGTTCTAGTAACTATTTGAGTATCGCTATGGTATTGAGAAGCGTACTTTATTAATGAAGATATCAATAAAGGCGTATTCATCATAAGACCATGCATGTTAATATAACCTTTCTATTATTTTCCTAAATAATAATATATAAGTTTAAAATTAAAGCATGTTTTAAAAATAATTCTACTTTATTTATTTAACATAACAACAATTGGCTATTTAAATGAATAATTATGATGAAATACAGATACTAAAGTCATTTGAAAAGAAAGTTTTATGGCTTGCAACTTGGATGATTCATCACGCTAATAACATAAGACTAAAAGATGATAATCTTAAGGTTGGCGGACATCAGGCATCATGTGCATCTTTGGTATCTGTTATGACAGCTTTATTTTTAAGGCAATTAAGGGCAAACGATAGAATTGCCGTAAAACCACATGCTGGACCAGTTTTTCACGCAATACAGTATCTCCTGGATAATCAAACTTTAAATAATCTAAAAAAATTTAGAGACTTCAAAGGCGTTCAACCATACCCATCAAAAACTAAAGACAATGCAGATGTTGATTTTTCTACTGGGTCTGTTGGAATGGGGGTAGCAGCTACACTATTTGCCTCACTAGTACAAGATTATCTCCATGGTCATAATCTAATTAAAGACAATTCTGGCAAGAATAGAATGATTGCCCTTCTTGGAGATGCTGAGCTAGATGAAGGAAATATTTTTGAGGCACTTCTTGAGGGATGGAAGCATGATATAAGAAACTGTTGGTGGATTGTAGATTATAACAGACAAAGCTTAGATGGAGTTGTAAATGATAAGCTTTTTAATAGGATAACTGGATTCTTTGCCACTGTTAATTGGAATGTGGTTTCTCTAAAATATGGCCTAAAGCTTCAAAGTGCATTCAAAACAAAGATTGGACCTGCATTAAAAAACTGGATAGACGAATGCCCAAATCTAACTTATTCAGCGCTAACTTTTCAAGCAGGGGATGGATGGAGAAAGAAGTTATCTAATGACCTTAATGGCACCGAGGGCTTGAAAGAGTTCTTAGACTTATATGATAATGACTCTCTACACGATCTAATGACTAATCTTGGAGGGCACGATATTGAAGCAATACTTCAAGCTTTTTCTGCGGCAGAAAAGGATGATAGACCCCATTGTTTTATTGCTTATACAATCAAGGGATATAACCTTCCACTAGCAGGGCACAAAGATAATCACGCAGGAATCTTAAATAATGATCAGGTGGATCAATTAAAAGAGTCAATGGGTATAGATAAAGGAAAAGAATGGGATAAATTTTCTGGGATAAAAATACCTGAAAATATACTAATTGATTATTTAAAAAATATTCCTTTTTCAAAAAGAATAACAAGAGAAAACAAGCCAAAAAAAAATGATATTATACCTTTACCGGAAATTGAAATAAAAAAAGATCAAATTCTCTCAACTCAAGAGTTTTTCGGTAAAATTATGAATGAATTAGGTAAAGGTAAATCAGAGCTTGCTGACAGAATTGTTACTACATCTCCTGATGTTACTGTTTCAACAAATTTAGGTGGATGGGTCAATCAAAGAAGTCCATTTCATGTTAAAGCAAGCAATGACATCTTCAGACAAATGCACTTACCATCCCCTCAAAGATGGAATCAAAGCCCAAAAGGACAACATATCGAATTAGGCATTGCAGAAAACAATCTATTTATTCTTCTTGGAATGTTAGGCCTATCGCATGATTTATTCGATGAAAGGCTAATTCCAATAGGAACTCTCTATGACCCTTTTATCTCAAGAGGTCTAGATGCACTGACCTACTCTTGCTATCAGGATGCAAGATTTATTCTTGTTGCAACACCAAGTGGTATCTCACTAGGGCCAGAAGGAGGAGCACATCAATCAATTTTTACCCCCTTAGTAGGGATAGGCCATCCTAACCTAATAGCCTATGAACCTGCATTTGCAGATGAATTAGAAAATATTCTTTCATGGTCATTTTCGCACATTCAACAAGATAAAGGATCTTCTGTATACTTAAGGTTATCCACCAGGCAAATAAACCAGCCTCAACGTGTACTTCGTGAATCTAATAAAAAAGAAATAATAGATGGAGGATATTGGATCATACCCCCTAAAGAGGGCTCTGATTTTGCCTTAATATATTGTGGCGTTATAGCACCTGAGGCTCTAGAAGCTTTTAAATTAATCGAACACGATATTCCGAACTCTGGTGTACTTGCAGTAACATCACCAGATCGATTACATGCAGATTGGAATTTAAATGCAAAGAAAAGACGCTTAGGAGAAAAAAACTCAAAAAGTCATATAGAAAATTTATTATCTAAACTTAGTAAAAATGCAAGCCTGATCACCATTCATGATGGACATCCTCTATCACTTAGTTGGTTAGGCTCTGTTTTAGGACAAAAATGCTTTCCCCTTGGGGTTGAAAGATTTGGGGAAGCTGGAACTATTAAACAGCTTTATAAAGAGCACAACATTGATACATCTTCTATAATTAATGCAATAGCTGACTCAATAATACAAACCATTAAAACATAAATGAAATATTATATAATTTTTGCTGCATTTGCTCCCGCAATCCTGCCTAGCGTCATTGCCATACAAAGGCCCGCTGCAGGCATATAACCTGAGCATGTGGGACCGCTCATACCCCTTGCAACCCCGCCACCTGCAAAAACATTAGGTAGAACTCCACCTTGATTATCCTTTACCTGTGCGCTGCTATTAACCTCGAGGCCTCCTTGTGTGTGATAAATAGCTCCAGTTACCCTTATTCCATAGTAAGGTGGTTTTAGAATATGTGAATGTTCAAAGCTTCTGCCCCAAGGGTCTTGCCTTATTCCTTTTTTAAATTCAGAAACATCGTAAAGAGTTTTTTCTAGTCTAGAAAGAGGAAGTTTGAATTTAACCGAAAAGTCAGATATTGAATTTGCCTTATAAACAGCTCCTACTTCTATAGCTTTTTTAGACTCGTTTAAATGAAAGTATCTTTTATGAAGTTCTTCATCATAAATTATGTATGCAATCTTATCTTCCTGCTCCATCACTTTTAATCCTTGGCCGGACACATCAGCAACTTCATCAGAAAATCTATCTCCAGATGTGTTAACCATAAAACCGCCATCAATTATATAATTATAATTAAATAATAATTGATGAGGATATGCCAAAGCACCATATCCCTGGAACGAAGTCATATCTGAAACAATACCACCTAACTCCATACCCCATTTTATTCCATCACCATTGCTATTTTCCCAAGTAAAAACACGAGCGTCTTCCATTTCAGGAATAAATTCTTTTATCATTTCCTCATTATTTGCAAATCCACAAGTTGCAAGGACAATTGAATCTAACCCAATTTTTTCAATATTTCCATTTGGTCTTTCGATCAAAACCCCTTTGACCTTTCCGGAATCATTAGCATATAAGCTTTTTACATTCGCTCCAGTAATCAATGTAACACCTGCATCTTCAGTTGCTTTTAACAATCTACCTAATAAATCCTCTCCTGATTTTTGAGGAGGTGCATGAAGACGTTGTACTGAATGACCTAAACCTTTCCATGATGTATCAACAGAAAATGGAATATTATACTTATCACTAATCCAATCAATCATTGGACCAGCTTGACTGGTAACAAGTCTAACCAAGTCTTTATCAGTTCTACCATTTACCTTTTTCATAACATCGGAGTAAAATTTTTCCGGACTATCCTCTATCCCAACACTTCTTTGAGCATTGGTTCCTGCCGCACATACTGTACCCTGAGACATCGAGGTAGTTCCATGTGGTGTTTTATCTTTTTCAATTACTACGACCTCAACTCCCTTTTCTCTTGCCGAAAGAGCTGCTGTTAGACCGCACGCACCTGCTCCAACAACTACAAGCGGAATAGAAGTTTCAAAAGAATTACTCTTACTTATTATTATTGACAAGTTCTTTACCGTTCCCATTAAAAGAAGAGTTATGCAGCTTGAGCCTCATTCTGTGTTAAAAGAATATATAATCCATCTTGGTCATCTGTATTCCTTAGTTTTTCACAATTATCCTGTTTTCTAAGATATCTAGAGACTCTTGCAAGTGCAGTTAAATGATCTGCGCCTGCTTGCTCCGGTGCAAGTAAAAGAAAAACTAAGTCAACTGGGGAATTATCAACGGAATCAAAGTCTATTGGTTTATCAAGTTTCGCAAAAATACCCTGTAAGGAGGATAAACCGCTTAGCTTACCATGAGGTATAGCCACACCCTTGCCTAAACCAGTCGATCCGAGCTTTTCTCTTTCAAGTAAAACTTCAAAAATTTTGGCATCGTTTAAACCAGTCAAAACCTTAGCTTGCTTTGCAAGATCTTGAAGTAACTGCTTCTTACTACTTGCACGAAGTGTAATCACTGCATCATTTTGCAAGAAGTCGCTAATATCCATTATCTATTCCTATAAAAAGAACACTATTTGGGAAATTAATAAACCTGAGTAACAAATTATATCTGTTAACTTTAAATTACTTATCAAGGCGCGAAACATATTCATGAGAAGTTACTGAGTCAAGAATACTAAAAATAATTTTATTATAATTTTCTTATAATTGGAAAAATAAAACTAATTAACATTTTAAATTTAATTAAATCAATAAGTTATGATAATCGTTTATAAGTTGTATTGATTAAAATATCAACCAGTAGTTGTAATCAACGCTAGATAATTTAGCGATTCTTAAAGACTAAATCTATCACCTAAGTAAACCCTTCTTACACCTTCATGAGCAACAATCTCTGAAGGAAGCCCATCCATAAGAACTCCTCCGTCATGTAAAATATATGCTCTATCAATTATATCTAATGTTTCCCTAACATTATGGTCTGTAATTAAAACACCTAAACCCCGATCTTTTAAATGTGAGACTAAATCTCTTATATCAGCAACTGCAATTGGGTCAATTCCGGCTAAAGGTTCATCAAGAAGTAAAAAAGTAGGGCGAGAAGCTAGTGCTCTTGCAATTTCTACACGCCTTCTTTCTCCTCCTGAGAGAGCTAGCGCTGAAGATTCTCTCAAATGTTGGATATTAAATTCTTGTAGAAGGGATTCTACAAGCTCATCACGTACTTTTTTGTTTGGTTCGACCACTTCTGCTACAGCTCTGATGTTTGCTTCAACCGTCATACCTCTAAATATTGAGGCTTCTTGGGGTAAATAGCCAATACCTAATCTAGCTCTCCTATACATTGGTAGAGGAGTAATATCTTCGCCATGAAGAAAAATCTTTCCCTCATCGGGGTTTATTAATCCAGTTACGCAATAAAAAGATGTTGTTTTTCCTGCTCCATTTGGGCCAAGTAAACCAACAGCCTCTCCTTGTTTTACAAACAAGCTTACTGATTTTAATACAGGACGACCTTTGAAAGACTTACCAAGGTTTTTAACTACTAGTCCATCAGATGAATCAATATCTAACGTTTCCTTTTTTGTAGAATTTTCCATCATATCTATCAGATCTAATGACATCTTAAACCTTTCAATAAACGCATATCAAAAAATGTTAGTTATTAGTCAGAGTCTATCAGATTTTTAACTCTTTTGGGCTTTGGAACCAAGACAGCACTAACTCTGGGCTTTTGTCCTGGTCTAGAATAACCTGATTCAATAGCACTTGGATATAGTGTACTAACACCCTTGGAAGTATCAATTACAGCAAAACCGCCTTTCATCTGACTATTTTCTGATTTAACCCTCACATTACCATCAAGTATTGCAACTTCTGAAATAAGATCATATTTACCACGTTCACCCAAAATTACTTCACCACTTTTTGTTTCAAGCCTAACATTTCCGTAACCTTCAATCATAGAAATCCTAGCATCCTCTTGGTTTTGATTATCATTATTTATATTTTTTGCATTATCAGTCTGAAACCTAGCAACCAGCATATCTGCAAAAAGCTTATTATTATCTCTCTCAGCTTGAGCATTACCCTTTGCCAGGGCAATATCATCTTTACCCCAAAACTGAATAGTTTCGTATGAGATTACTTTTCCATCGGGTGTATTTAATATTGAGGGGCTTCCCTCCATTACAAGAACATCTTTTTCAAAATCATAAACTGCTGCCGAGCCTCTAGCAGTTTCGTTTTTTGAATAAATAATAACATTGCCTAACGCATCCACTCTGTATACATCCGTATTTTGTCCATCTATATCTCTGTAGTGAGCAATTAATTCATCAGCATATACTTTTATATCTCCCTGTATTGCTTTAGCAGAACCACGTGCAATAAATATTTTTTCTTCTCGCTGCCATTCGATACCTTTATTGGCAGATACTTCTATTGGGTTTTGATCATTATTGGAATTAAAATTTAAATTTTGAGCATTAAGAGTGTTAGAGAAAATATGTAAAAAAATATTTAAGAGGTATAATAGGATTTTAATTTTTGAGAACATATTATTTTTTCTTTCTAAATGGACTTAATGTAAGTTTTGCAGGGCCGTTAAAGAAAAATACATCGCCCTTATTTTTAAATTTAAAACCTTCTGCGGTTAGTAAACCAAAAGAACCTTGGGCATTAACGGCCCTATCTCCCTTTCCAGAACCTTTTTCAATATATAATGTGGCATTTTCAGTATGCATTTCATAACCCTGATCTTGAAACAAACTGACATTTCCCTCTAAATTCAAAACACTTTGGCTCCTTAAGTATTCTCCGTAATTTGCGCCAACCATAAGCCAGTTCCCATCTTCTAAAATTATGTCAGCTTGAGGAGTATTTAAAATTATAGAATTTTTATCTTCTTTTTTCTCTGTAGCTTTAGATGCGGTTATTGAAAATTGCTGTCCATTCTTATCTACCCCAAAATAACGTGCATTAACCAGGCTTAATTTATCTGAGTCCAGATTAGTATTTTCTAAAAAATTAACAGAAGAACCATCATTAGAATTATTTAATAAGGGATAAATTATTACAACAAGAAGAATAAAAAAGGTAATTAAAGGCAACAAAAATTTCATAACCAATACAAATTGTGTATAGGTTTTAACATCTTTATTTATCCTATCTTGTGATTCTATATTTTTTTTATTAATCGCTTCAATGAGTGAATTGAGCATCTTTCAACCAATAAACTTCATAAAGTTATGCTACGCCTGCTCTAAGAATATCATGAATACGAATAATTCCAACTGGAGATCCATTATCTATTACAAATAAGCATGTAACTTTCGAGGCATTCATTATTCTTAACGCCTCAGATGCGAGAATATTTGGATTTATTGATTTGGGATTTGATGTCATTACTTGTGATGTTTTCATATCAGTTAATTGACCTGACATATGCCTTCTCAAATCTCCATCTGTTACTATGCCTATTAAACTATTCTTTTCATCGACTACCCCAGCAACGCCAAACGTCTTATTTGTCATAATTATAATTGTTTCGCTCATCAAAGTTTCTGGTGTTGTTAGTGGCACCTCATCTCCAGCATGCATAAGGTCTGCAACTTTCAAGAGACTTTTACCAAGCTTACCTCCTGGGTGAAAAAGACGATAATCATCAGATGAAAAACCTCTTCGCTCGAGTAAAGCAACTGCAATTGAATCACCGAGAGATATCATTAAGGTTGTAGAAGTTGTTGGGACACCATGTGGCCCTGCTTCTTCTACATCAGGCAAACAAATCAAAATATCTGAATTTTCTGCTAGTGTAGAATCTTCTACGCTAGTGATTCCTATCAGAGGAATATTAAACCTACGTGTATAAGACATTAAATCTGATAGTTCTTTTGTTTCGCCACTGTTTGAAAGAGCAATCACTGCGTCTTCCTCTGAAATCATACCTAAGTCACCATGGCTTGCCTCCGCAGGATGAACAAAAAATGCCTGAGTGCCAGTTGATGCTAGAGTTGCAGCAATTTTATTACCCACGTGACCACTCTTGCCCATACCAGATACAACTACTCTTCCATTTAAATTTGATAACAGGTCTATACAATCACTAAAGTTTGCACCAAAACTCTCTCCCATCTTAATTAAACCATTAGCTGCTAATGATGTAACCCTAATAGCTGATTCTAAATCTTTTTTTATAAATTCAGTGTTTTTCTTAGATTGCGAAGATTTCATCCCAAAGAACCTAAAATTAATAAAAAATAAATGATAAAGTTCATAAAAAGAAAGATTGTATAAATTTTGTTATATATTTAAAAAATTATATTATGACTTTTTCAAGCCATGAGGTCAATCTTGAGAGAAATTTGTTCAATGAGCAAATATATTCTGATCTTCCCACCCATAAACATCCAGCATAGCTTGATGTGGCAAAAAATTAAAACAAGCTCTTGCTAAATGTAGCCTCTTTTCGCGAGTGAGCATTTTATCAAGAATTTCCTTAATTGCATGTAAATAGAGTACATCTGATGCCGCATAATCAATCTGTTCTTTGGAAAGTTCTGGTGATGCCCAATCAGATGACTGATAGTATTTTGAGAGTTCAACACTCAATAAATCTCTGCAAAGATCCTTTAGACCATGCCGGTCTGTATTAGTTCTGCATAATTTTGAAGCAATCTTTGTACAATAAACTGACGTGCAAGATGTATTTAAATACTTGTAGATTACTCCCAAATCAAATCGAGCAAAATGGAATATCTTTGAAATAGCTGGATCTTCAAGAAGGTTTTTTAGTCTAGGGGCTTCATACGAGTCTAAAAATTGAACGATATGGCTATCTCCGTTTCCACTTGATAGCTGTAATAGACATAATCTATCTCTATTTATCTTTAATCCTGTAGTTTCAGTATCTACAGCAACAGAAGTTGAAAAAGCTAAATCAGCAGGAATATCACCCTTATGAATATAATTAACCATTATTTTACCCTAATAATTAAATATTTTTTAAAATATAATACCCTTTGATAAAGTAAAAACGTTAAGTAAACAAATAACTTATGTAAATATATATTTTTTGATTCTGTTAAGTAGATATTTTTTTCTCTACCATAATGAAAATTCTTGAAAGAAAGTATACAAAAAACTAAATATACTAATGTGTTACTATAATTTCTATGATTCAAACTGGTATGTTATAAAGAATTTTCTTAATGTAACTATTGATCAATAAAAATCATAATAAATATAATGAAATATTAAAACTTATTATAGGATAAATTATGAAAAAACCTTTAGTTACTATTTTTGGCGGGTCTGGTTTCGTTGGTAGATACATTGTTCGGCTGCTAGCAAAAAATGGATTTAATATTAGAGTTGCAGTTAGGGATGCAGAGAAAGCAGCATACCTATCAACTGCAGGGGAAATTGGTCAAATATCAATAATTCCAACTTCAATATCCTCATCTTATGATATTAATAATGCTATAGACGGTTCGAGCTTCGTAATAAATTGCGTTGGAATCCTTTACGAAAAAGGTAAAAGAACATTTAATAACCTACACGCATTAGCACCTGCGGATATTGCGAAAATTTCAAAAAAACATAAAATTAAAAAACTAATTCATATTTCTGCTTTGGGTGCATCTATTAATAGCAAATCATTGTATTCTCAATCCAAAGCAAAAGGTGAACAACTAACCCTGATGAACTATCCAGATGCAACTATATTGAGACCAAGTGTAGTATTTGGAAAGGATGATAGCTTTATTAATAGATTTGCAAATCTATCAAAATATCTACCTATCTTACCATATTTCTCAGAAGTTGTACCCCACCAAGAAGGAGGTGGAGGTACAAAATTCCAACCAGTTTACGTAGCTGATATTGCACAAGCAATTTTAAAAATAGTTTCCAATAATCATCCTAATGAAAGAATATATGATGTTGTTGGTCCTAAAATTTATGATATGAGAGAAATTCTTAATCTTATAATTAATTTAACTGAGAGAAAGCCATGGATTTGCGCTTTCCCATTTTGGTTTGGTCATCTTATATCTTTAAATCTTCAATATTTACCTAACCCATTATTAACGCCCGACCAAATAAAATTACTGCGTATAGATAATATATCAGATAAAACATTACCTGTACTTGAAGATCTAGGCGTTAAACCAACTCCAATGGAATCTATAATTCCTACTTATCTAAAACGATTTAAACCATATCAGCAAGATAAAAGAATTAGACTAAAAAAGAGCTTATTATAGTTTATAACATCCCCAGGTAAGAAAAAGATAAAATTATAAAACCCAAAATCAGCCTGTAAATCACGAATACTGTAAAATTTGAGCGCCTTACCCAACGCATTAGAAATGTTATAGAAATTAATGCAGTAATAAATGATACTATTGTTGCAAGAAAAATATCATTATTAAAACTAACATCCTCCATTTTATATAGCTTCTGGAAGAGCCATATACCAGAAAGGCTTATTGTTGGTATTGAAAGAAGCATTGAGAAAAAAGTTGCATCTTCTCTTTCATACCCTAAGAATCTTAAAATAGTAATAGATACTCCAGACCTACTTACACCAGGTATCAGTGCCATAGCTTGAAAAAAACCCACTACAAGTGAATCTTTATAATCAAGATGAACAATTTTCTTTACTCTTAAAGAAAACTTATCAATTAAATATAAAAATATGCCAAATAATATAGTAACCCAACCAATTAATTCAGCCGATCTGAAATAATTCTCTACATATTCAACAAAAAAATAACCTACAAATACTATTGGTAAAGTTGAAATGATAATATTAACTAGTAATCTTGCGCGAGGATCTTTTTTTCCTAAACATAATTTAATCAAACCTATTAAAATATTAAATAAATCTCTATGGAAATAAATTATTACAGCTCCAAGTGTTCCCACGTGAACTGCAACATCAAAAACCAAACCCTGGTCTGGCCAACTCATAATCTTGGGTATTATAATCAAATGACTTGAAGAGCTTATGGGAAGAAACTCTGTAAAACCTTGAATAATAGAGAGAATCAAAAGGTGGTTTAATATCAACACTATCTCCAATAAAATCCGTGTCTGTATAGAGTCTTTTATTAAAAAAAACTATCTTATTCAAAGAGACTCTATTGTAAATACTAACACAGTTTGTTTGAAATTAAATCAAAGAGAGCCCTTTGGCCTTGGGCTTCACCCCCTATGGGCCGGCCTGGACGATCCTCATTGTTCCAACAATACATATCCAAATGGATCCAGCTAACGTTTTTATCTATAAAACTTTCTAGAAACAAAGCGGCAGTTATTGCCCCTGCGAAGCTCGAGGTTCCCGCATTATTTAGATCAGCAATTTTACTTTGTATCAATCTCAAATAATCCTCCCACAGTGGCAAAGACCAAAGAGGATCCTCAATTTCCTTTCCATAAGTAATCAGTTCCTGAGCCAATAAATCCGAATTACTGAATAAAGCTGGGATATCTGGTCCAAGCGCTGAACGTGCAGAACCTGTCAATGTTGCACAGTCAATTAATAAGTCTGGTCTCTCTTCACAAGCATAAGCAAGTGCATCTGCAAGGATTAGTCTTCCTTCAGCATCAGTATTTCCTATTTCAACAGAAATTCCCTTGCGAGTGCTTATTATATCTCCTGGTTTAAATGAATTTGATGAAATCATATTCTCAACAGCAGGAATAAGAACCTTAATTCTAATTGGTAAATCTAGACCAAGAATCAAGTTTGCAAGTCCCATAATATTTGCAGCACCTCCCATATCTTTCTTCATGAGACGCATCCCACTAGAACTCTTTAAATCCATACCACCAGAGTCAAAACAAACTCCTTTGCCAACAAGTGTTAATTTAGGAAGATTGAGTTCTCCCTTACAAATTTCTATTAAACAAGGCTCGTTTATAGAAGCCCTACCTACAGCATGTATGGCAGGAAAATTATTTTTAATTAAATCTTGTCCTTTGATTACCCTAAATTCAGCATTATATTTTTTTGCAATATTTTCAGAATAATCAGCAAGCTTTAAAGGTGATAAATCCTCTGTCGGAGTATTAATTAAATCACGTGTAATAAAAATGGACTCAACTAATTTTAAAATATATTTTTTATCAATTTCTTGCGGGCAAAATAATTTAGATATATTTTCAGATGATTTAGTCTTATATCCTATAAATGAATAGGAGCCTAGGCACCAAGAAATACAAAAATTCTCTTTAAATTTTATATAATCTATATTTTCATTGAGTGCAAAGATAGTATCTAGATAATAAGAGCCTGTTGGAACTTTTCTTGGAATGCCTCCTCCAAGCCAAAAATCTGATTTAGAAAAACCTACAATTATCTTTTCTAAATTACCATCTTGACCAGGAACCAAACAAATATCACCATGGCGAGCCATAAAATTATTGGATTTAAACCACTGAGTAAAAAAATCTGATTGCCCTTTAATCCATTCTTTAAATGAAGACTCATGAACTAAATGAATGGGAATAGCGTTCTTAATTGTGTCAACAAATGGTATATGTTGCATTCAAGGTATCTTTTTCATAGGAGATAAAAAAAGGTCATTTTTCAAATTAGACTCTGTCAAAAGTCCCATTTCTTGATAATAAGTTAAAGCTCCAGGATGAATTTTAAATCCTATACCATTAAGCGCTTTATTAAAATCCATATACTCACCTCTAGGGTGTCCTGATATAAAAAGAGGTTTAACGTTTGGATGCCAAACAGCCTTTACAATACCATAAGCTAAATTGTTTGACATGCTTGTGTTTGTAATTATTAACGCACCAACATTAAGAGTTTTGACAGACTCATTATTACCATAAATATTTTCAGGTATTTCACCCTCCATAAAGAAAGGGAAAATTTTGACTAACTTTTGTGCAATTGGACCATCTATAGGAACAAAATGAAGATCTACTCTGTTAGACAAATCTAAAATTGCTAAAGCTGGGGCGCCGCTCACCAGAAATAATGCATCTAATGTATTATTTTGTATGCCCTCAACAGCTTTATCCAAATTATAGTTAAATATATTAATATCTGAGAAACGCAATCCATAAGCAGAAAGAATCAATTTTGCGTCAACCCTAGACCCTGATTTAAGACCTCCAAAAGAAACTCTTTTTCCATTTAAATCTGATATCTTTCTAATACCAGAATCTGCGCGAGATACTAAGTGTACATTCTCAGGAAATAAATTTGCCAGGGCTCTAATAGAACTTTTAGCTTTCTTACCTTCAAAGTAGCCGGATGCATGGAAAGCCCAGTATGCTACATCTGCTTGTGACAACCCAACTTCCATTTGACCATTATTAATTGAGTTAATATTATCAATCGAGCCACCAGTTGACTGAGCAACAGCAATTAAACCTGGCACACCACAGCTACCACCTCTATCACACGGCCTTGACCCTGGAGGATTTGATATTACGTTTCCAATTAATCCACCTATTGGAAAATAGGTACCAGAGGTTGATCCGGTTCCGATCCTAATAATATTTAGTTCTTGAGAATTTAGGGTTGAGAAGTTAACCCCAAATTCATTAAAGTTGATAGATGAAAAGAAAATAATTAAAAATAGATTAAAGCGAATCAATTCTTTACACAAACCTCGAAAGTAAAAATTAATACAAACTATCACACTTATTAGAAGATAAAGACAATATTATCCTAAAAAAATAAATTTAAAATAGTTATTTAATTCTAAATTTTTTCTTCATGTTAAAATTTCTCTTACATAATTATTTATAGGGTTTTTAACTATCTCTTTTCCTATACCTTGCTGAATAATTGCACCATCTTTGAGTATTATCATACTATGACCAAGCTTTAAGGCTTCAGAAAAATCGTGAGTGACAAATATAACTGTTTTTTTCAATCGCTTTTGCAAATTTATCAACAAATCTTGCATTTCCCTTCTTGTTAATGAGTCAAGTGATGAAAATGGCTCGTCCATTAACAGTAGAGGTGCTCCAGTTGCCAAAGCTCTTGCCAAACCAACTCTTTGTTGCATGCCGCCGGATAATTGATGAGGGTAGTATTCTTCAAACCCAGAAAGACCAACCTGATCAAGAATTAAATCAAAATCATAAGCTTTATGATTAAATGAACTATTTTGTAATTCCATTCCAAAACTTATATTTTGTATGACATTACGATGAGGGAAAAGTGCATAACCTTGAAAAACCATAGAAACACTCCATAGTCTTAGATTTCTAAGCTCTTTAGAATTAAGTGTATTCAATTTCTTACCAAATAAAGTTATATCGCCGAAGGTTGGTTTAATTAGTCCGTTTGCCATTTTTAACAAGGTAGATTTACCAGAACCTGATAAACCCATTATAGTGAGAATTTTACCCTCACTTAACGAGAAAGAAATTTCCCTTAAACTGATTGTACAACCTGTTTTCTCCCTTATAATTTTATTATCAACACCTTCATTAATCATTTTCATTAATGAGTGAGAATTAGTTCCAAAAATCTTTGTTATTTTATTAAATTTAATCAATTTTGATTTAAACCCATATTGGACTGTAACCTAAGGCTAAAGGATTGGGTAACTCTATCTATTACAATTGCCATCGCTACAATGGCAATCCCAGCCGCAAAACCCCTCCCTACATCAAGAGTGTTTATACCCAATAATACCTCTTGACCAAGACCGCGATTTCCAATCATTGAAGCTATGACTACCATGGAGAGAGCCATCATAGTTGCCTGATTTATGCCTACCATAATTGACGGCAAAGCAAGTGGCAGCTCTACTTTTATAAGCTTCTGCAAAGTTGTAGTTCCAAAAGAATCAGTTGCATCAATAATTCTTTTATCAATCTGTCTAATACCTAGATCAGTCAACCTTACCACGGGAGGTAATGCATATATTATTGTAGCAATCAATGCAGGAACTTTACCCAAGCCGAATAACATCAAAACAGGTATTAAATAAACAAAACTTGGTAGAGTTTGCATGGCATCTAAGATAGGTAAAAAAAATAATCTTATTCTTCCCGATTTCGAAAGAATAATCCCTAAAGGTAGCCCTAATAAAACCACCAATAAAGTTGAGATCAATACCAAAGATAATGTTTGCATTGATTCGTCCCATAAACCTAACATGCCCATCACAAAAAACAGCGACATCATACCAAAAGAAAACTTAAGGTTTCTTGAAGAAACAAACGACAAGATTCCAATCAAAGTAATAATTAACCACCAAGGGGACTGTCTAAGCAAGGCTTCAAATGGAATAAATATCTTTACTAAAAAATTACCAGCATTTGAAAATATTTCGCCATAATTAATTATTAACCAATCAACAAAATTATTAATAGAATGATCGATTGAAAAAGTTAAAAAATCTGGAAACATTTTTTCACCATAAAAAAATAATAAAATAAACTGTTAAAATTTATATTCATTTAATCACATTTAATTAATGTTTAGTTATAGTAGAATTTTTTAATTCCTTACTAATCATTTTAAACTTTTCCTCACTTACCCATTTCTGCCAATAAGCTGGATATTCCTTTAAAAACTTTTCAGCAGCATCTTTTGAAGAAGATTTATTTTTATGCATATATGCAAGCATTTCATTAATTAAAGTTGAATCAGTTTTATAGTTTTTAAGAAACTTAACTATTTCAGGGGCTTGAAGAGAAAAGTCTTTATTCGCACCAATATAAACATCAAGAACTGGGTAAGCAGTCGCTTTTTTTGGATTTTTTTCGACTATAAGTCTAGAAAAAATAGATTGATCAAATTTAGGCTCTTTAAGCTCAATCATTTCATAAACTCCTAGAAGCCATGTAGGCTGCCAATAATAAGTTAGAATAGGAACTCTTTTTTTATACGCTGATGCGATTACTGCTGAAAGAGAGGCTGCAGTTCCTGGCCTAAAATTTGTAAAATGCTCGCTTAGGCCATAAGCCTTAAGCTTAGCAGAGTTTATGATTTCACAATTCCACCCAGCAATACAGTTATAAAACCGACCCTTTGTTGGTTCTTCAGGGTCTGTAAATAAATGTTTATAATCAATCAAGTCTTCAACGGAAACTAAGTTAGGTGCTAATGCATCCTGCCCTTTAACCAAATACTTTGGGACAAACCAGCCCTGCTTAGCATCAGAAAAGTTTAATCCTATTTCAACGACTTGATTTCTTTTTAATGCACGATTCCAAACCTTATTTACGTTATCTTTCCAAACTTCCATGACTATGTCTATGTCGCCTTGCGCAACTCCTTGTAGCAAGGGAATATTTGTACCTGGTGTGATATCTGTCGTACAACCATAGCCTATTTCTAGAATATACCTAGCTACATCTGTATGAAAATCATTTGATTTCCAATCTAAACCTGCAAAAATAATTGGTCTATTAAGTTCACACGATAGTAACTGGAATGGATTTAAAAGATGAAAGACAAAAATAAAAATGATTAATGCTCTATCCATCAACATATTAAGTTCCTTAATTTTTAGACCTTAATCTATTCACGAAGCCCACAAGGCCTTTTAGCCTAAGTCTCTTTAATCTCTCAGCGTTCATTATAGATCTAACGTCAAAAATTGTTTTATCAAGTTTTTCATTTACAATAACATAATCATATTCTGGCCAATGACTCATTTCATCAGATGCTTTTGACATTCTTCTACTAACAACATCATCTGCATCTTGGTTTCTTCCTATTAGTCTTTTTTCAAGGACTTCTATTGATGGAGGTAAGATAAAAATACTCACCAAATCGTCTCTTGCATTCTCTGCTAACTGCTGAGTACCCTGCCAATCAATATCAAAAATTACATCCTGACCTAAGTCTAAATACTCTTCAACCGTCGATCTAGGAGTCCCATAATAATTTCCAAAAACCTCTGCATGCTCAAGAAATTCTCCTTTATAAACTTTTTCCTTATATTGAACCTCAGAAATAAAATAATAATCTACGCCATTAACTTCTGAAGGCCTTGCTCTTCTTGTGGTACATGAAATAGAGATATTTAAATTCTTTTCCTGTTTTAACACTTCTCGAGCAACCGTCGTCTTTCCTGCGCCAGAAGGCGAAGATAGAACAAACATTATACCTCTTCTTTTTATAGATATTGATGACATATAGATTTTAATCCAATAAAAAATTCTTATTTATTCTTCAATCTTCTCCACTTTGCTACGTTCTTATTATGCGATCTCAAAGTTTTTGCAAAAACATGCCCACCTAAACCATCAGCTACAAAATATAAATAATCAGTATCTTCAGGGTTAAGAACTGCCATTATTGAGCTTTTACCTGGATGACATATTGGATATGGGGGAAGTCCTGATATCTTATAAGTATTAAAATCAGTATATCCATTTAAATCAGACCGAGTAATTTCTCTTCCAAGTAAACCAGACTTGTTTATACCATATATTACAGTTGGGTCAGACTGCAAACGCATACCTTTTCTAAGTCGATTTATAAAAACTGAAGCAATCTTGGACCTCTCACTTTCCAAACCTGTTTCTTTTTCAACTATTGATGCTAATATTAAAGCCTCGCTTATTGAAGAAAAAGGAAGATTTTCTTTTCTAAATAACCAAGCCTTCCTTGCAAAGCCGTCAAGAGACTTTTTCATTCTAATAAGCAATTCCTCTCTATTATCCCCCCAAGAATATCTATAAGTTTCAGGAAGAATAGAACCTTCATTTAACGAAGTAACTAAATCATAATTCATACCATCTGCATTATTTATCAAATTTAAAATTTGAATAGAAGTTAACCCTTCAGGTATAGTTAAATATCTTTCATTAATATCGTTGTTAACTATTTTATTTAAGACTGATATTATATTTTCATTAGTGATAAATAAATATTCCCCTGCCTTTAAACTTTGATCTTTACTTGTAATGATTGCGTAAAACTTAAAGTATAGCGGAGAAGAAATTACTCCCAAATCGTATAATTGATTTGCGATTCCAGTAAGATTTTGTCCCTGATGTATAATAACCAAAGTATCTTTATCAAGAGAACCTCTTGAAGAATTTAAATTCTGAAATATAAAAAGAAAAAAAGAAGTAGAGATGATTAATATAAAAATTAAAGTTGATAAAAGAATTCTTAATTTGTGCATGGAATAACTTACCTATGGAGAAGGGCCTACAACTAGCGAAGCATTTGTACCCCCAAAACCAAAAGAGTTAGACAAGACATAACTAATTTCTTTATCTTTTGCTGAAATTGGCACTAAATCTATATCACAACCATCTGAAGGATTTTCCAAATTTAAGGTTGCCGGAGCAATTTTGTTATTTATAGATAAAACTGAAAAAATAAACTCAACACTGCCAGATGCACCCAACAAATGACCTGTTGAAGACTTCGTAGATGACATTGACAAATTATTTACATTTTTCTGAAATAATCTCTTAACTGCATTTAATTCAATCATGTCCCCTTTGGGAGTAGATGTTCCATGGGCATTTATATAATCAATGTCCAATAAGTTTAACCCAGCATCATCTATCGCACCTTTCATGGCTCTAAAACCTCCATCTCCATTTTCTGCTGGTGCTGTAATGTGATATGCATCGCCTGAAAGGCCATAGCCTAAAATTTCACCATATATTTTTGCATTCCTTGACTTTGCATGCTCATAGCTTTCTAAAACAACAACACCTGAGCCCTCACCCATAACAAAACCGTCTCTAGACTGGTCCCAAGGCCTAGAGGCCTTTTCAGGATAATCATTAAATGATGTAGAAAGAGCTTTTATTGAGGAAAAACCCGCAACTCCGAGTGGGCATAAGGCAGCCTCAGCTCCCCCAGCAACCATAACATCTGCATTTCCGTATTTGATAATTCTTGCTGCATCTCCAATTGCATGAGCACCAGTTGAACAAGCTGTAACAACTGCATGGTTTGGGCCTCTAAAATTATGCCTAATAGATACCTGTCCAGATATTAGATTTATTAAACTTGAGGGGATAAAAAATGGCGAAATCCTTCTAGGGCCTTGTTCTTTCAAAACAATAGAATTGTTATATATTGTCTGAAGTCCCCCAATACCAGACCCTATAATAACCCCTGTTCTATCACATTGCATATCATTTTGGGGCTTCCATCCTGAGTCAACTATTGCGTCGTCAGCAGCAGCTAAGCCAAAAAGAATAAAATCATCCATTCTTTTTTTATCTTTAGGAGATATAAAAGAATCTACATCAAAAAAAGATGGGTGCGTCTTATTAGTTGGGACCTGACCACCAATTTTACAAGAAAAGTCTTTTGTATTGAATTTATTTATTGAAGTAATTCCAGAAATACCAGAGATCAAGGATTTCCAGTTGGCATTAACACCCCTACCTAATGGAGTGATTAGCCCCATGCCAGTTATAACAACTCTTGTCATAAACCAACCCTATTGAAATTGCTAAAATAAAGAAAGGTCCAAAAAATTGGCCATTAAAAACTAATTAGAAGTATTAGGATATATTTTCTTCTATATAGGCTATTGCATCTTTAACGGTTAAAATCTTCTCTGCCGCATCATCTGAGATTTCGGTACCAAATTCTTCTTCGAACGCCATAACAAGCTCTACCGTATCAAGGCTATCTGCCCCAAGGTCATCAATAAAGCTTGCACTCTCTGTAACTTGAGATTCTTCAACGCCCAAATGTTCTAAAACAATTTTCTTTACCCTATCTGCAACGTCACTCATGCCGTCCTTCTCCACAAAATTAAAAAAATTAACTATTATCTATAAATATAATCCTATTATGCACTAATCAGCATTTCTATACATAATCCAACATAGCTATAGAGGCAACCCCCGCATATAGCCTAATACATGGCCATGCCTCCATTTACGTGAATTGTCTGACCCGTTATATAACTTGCTTCATCAGATGCAAGAAAAACTAAAGCCGCTGCCACATCATCCCCTGCACCAAAAATACCACAAGGAATAGTTTTTAAGATATTATCCTTTCTTTCATCTGAAAGAGCGTCTGTCATAGGACTTTTAATTAATCCTGGAGCTATACAATTAACTGTAATACCTCTTGAAGCAACTTCCAAAGCAAGAGACTTAGTAAACCCCTCAAGACCTGCTTTTGAGGCAGAATAGTTAACCTGGCCAGGGTTTCCAGAAGAACCTACAACTGATGAAATAGATATAATCCTTCCACTTTTTCTTTTTACCATTCCCTTAATAATAGATTTAGTGACCGTAAAAACTGACTTAAGATTAAGTTGTAAAACCTCATCAAACTGCTCTTCTTTCATCCTAATAAATAAATTATCTCTAGTTATTCCAGCGTTATTTACAAGAATATCTGGAACACCAACTATAGCCTCAAGCTTTTGGAAAAAGGATTGAATTGAGTCATTACTTCTTAAGTCACAGGATATTGCATGAGCATTACTTCCTAGCCCAACTATAACTTTGTCTAATTCCTTTTCTCTTGTTCCGGTCCCAACTACTGTTGCACCCTTTTCACTTAATAATCTACAAATTGATGAGCCTATGCCTCCAGTTGCTCCAGTTACAAGGGCTACCTTTCCATTTAAATCAAACACTCTTCTCTCCTATTAATCAACTTATATATCCTGCAAAAACTTATCTATATCATTAATATTTTCCATGTTTTGAGAAATGATTGCCTTATTAATCCTCTTGTTAAGGCCAGATAAAACTTTTCCGGTCCCAATTTCAATTATTTCACCAACACCATTACCGTAAAGGTTAGCTATGCTCTCACGCCATCTGACCATTCCTGTAATTTGCTCTACCAACAAGTGTCTAATTTTTTTTATATCTTTTTCTGGCTCTGCCGATAAATTACTTACTATTGGTAAATCTAACGCTTGAAAGTTTACTTTCTCAATTTTATCTCTCATTACCTCTTTTGCAGGTTCCATTAAAGAGCAATGAAATGGTGCACTTACTGACAACAACACTGCTTTTTTAACACCAAAATCTCTAGATTTTTGTATTGCATTATTAACAGAATTTTTATTGCCCGAAATAACTAACTGACCAGGAGCATTGTCGTTAGCAATAGAGCATATTTCATCTTTTAAAGTGCTTTCTTTAACTAAATGCTGAATTTCTTCAAAACTTGAGCCAATTAGTGCAGCCATAGCTCCTTCGCCAAGAGGTACAGCATTCTGCATTGATTTACCTCTTTTCTGTAATAAAATAGCTGTATCAGATAGAGAAATTGACCCTGAGGATGCCAAGGCACTATATTCGCCTAAAGAATGACCAGCGACAAAATCTACTATTTCAGAAATTTTACGTTTCCCTTGACCCTCAATAATCCTGATAGTTGCCATACTTACAGCCATTATTGCCGGTTGAGCGTTTTCAGTTAGCATTAATTCTGTATCAGGGCCCTCAAACATTAACTTTGATAAAGATTGACTAAGAGCATCATCAATCTCTTCGAATACTTCTTTAGCTTCTATAAAAGATTTAGTTAAATCTTTGCCCATTCCTACAACTTGAGATCCCTGACCTGGGAATACAAATGCGCGCTTCATATTAAATTTCCTAATAACCTATTAAGTATTAAATTTATAAACTTGATAAAAATTAAGTTACCCTACAAAGTAATATACAAGCAAGGTCTTGATAGAACGCACAAATTGTGTATATTTCTCTTTTTTTAACTCCTCGCCGGTAAAACGGCTATGCCCAGTAATTAGGGAAGAGACAAGCCATAAGGAGAATTTTTTGATGCAACTCTATGAAAGCGTAGTAATCGCCCGTCAAGATATATCTGTAACACAAGCAGAGGCTCTTGCAGATGATCTTTCTAAAATACTTGAAGATAATGGCGCTAAGGTACTAAAGAGAGAAAATTGGGGACTTAGAGGCTTAGCTTATAGAATAAAGAAAAATAGAAAAGGTCACTATCTTCTTTTTAATATCGAAGGTGAGCCCAATGCTATTAGTGACTATGAACGAAGAATGAGAATAATGGAACAAGTTCTCAGATATTTAACTATTCGAGTTGAAGAACATAATGAAGATGACTCAATAATTATTTCTAATAGAGGAAAAACAAGCTCACAGGCAGATTCAAATAATGCGGAATCTGAAATAAAACAAAATACTGAAAAACATGAAGAAAACAAAGATGTGAGTAAAGCAGACCTAAGCCCTCCTAAAGGAGAGAATCAATGAATCAAAGACAAAAACAGTTCATAAAAAGAAAGAAAAGTTGTCCATTTTCTTCACCCAACTCCCCAAAGATCGACTATAAAGATGTAAGACTTCTCCAAAGATATATTTCTGAAAAGGGAAAAATTATACCCAGCAGGATAACTGCTGTATCTGCAAAAAAACAAAGAGAGCTTACAATTGCAATCAAAAGGGCCAGGTATTTAGCTCTCCTCCCATATGTTGTAAATGAATAATACTTAACGGAGCCTTTATAATGGAAGTAATCTTACTTGAAAGAATAGATAAACTCGGACAAATGGGAGATGTTGTCAAAGTTAAGAATGGTTTTGCTAGAAATTTTCTATTGCCAAGAAAAAAAGCTCTTAGAGCCAACAAAACCAATAGAAAATACTTTGAAGACAAAAGAGCGGAACTAGAAGCAGTAAATTTACAAAGAAAAGATGAGGCAAAAATTGTTGCTGATAAAATGGAAGGGCTTCATATAATTATTGTTAGACAGGCTAGTGAGGGTGGCCAGCTCTATGGATCTGTTAGTTCTAGAGATATTACAGCTGCATTAAAAAATCAGGGAATTAAGATTGAAAAAGGACAAATTGACCTTAATTCTCCTGTTAAAGAACTTGGAAAGTTCAACATCCCTGTTAAACTTCATCCTGAGGTAGAAATTGAAATTGCAATTACTGTTTCAAGGTCTGATGAACTCTCTGAAAATGATATCGAGAACGAAAATACAGAAAAAAATAATGTTAATTTTGATGATTCTTCAGAAGAAGAAGAAAATAACACCAAAAAAGTTGATGATAATAATGAAAAGTAAAATAAATCACTTTCAGGCTGGCATATTACAGTATTTTATACTCATTTAATAATTTATCAATTTATCCCCATGTTACACTCAGTTCACATGCCAACTAGTATCCCATATAGGAAAAAAATTTGATATTGTACATGTATGAACAAGTTATCATCTACCCCTGCAAAGGACGAATTGAAATCTGAGCCATTGAGGTCTCCTCCTCAAAATATCGAGGCTGAGCAAGCATTGCTTGGCGCAATAATGATCAATAATAAAGCATATGATGATGTTTCTGACTATTTAAAAAAGGAGCATTTTTCTTATAGCTTTTATGGAAAAGTTTTTGAGTCTGCATCAAAATTAATTGAGCAGGGACAAAATGCTAATCCAATAAGCCTTAGTACTTACCTTGAAAAAGAACCTGAAATTATTGAACAAAAGGGCTTCAACTTACTGACAGAATTAGCAAATTCTACAGTTACGATTATTAATGCAAAAGAATATGGACGAATTATTTATGATTTATACCTAAGGCGTGAACTAATAAACCTTGGACAAATAGTTGTAAATAATGCTTTTGAAGCAGACCCTGATCAAACTGCTATTAATCAAATAGAAGTTACTGAGCAAAGATTATTTGAACTTTCGTCAAACACAGACTCTTTAAATGATTTGAATAATTTTGACGACGCAATTTCAAGTGCCATAAAGATTGCTGAAGCAGCTTACAAACGTGATGATAGTCTTGCTGGGACCACGACGGGATTATTAGACTTAGATTCAAAATTAGGTGGCCTTCATTCCTCTGATTTAATCATCTTAGCAGGAAGACCATCAATGGGAAAAACTGCTTTAGCGACAACTATAGCTTATAATGCTTCTAAATATTTCCAAGAAACTGATAAGGAAGAAGATAAAGGAAAAAAAGTTGCCTTTTTTTCTTTAGAAATGAGTGAAGAGCAACTGGCGACAAGGCTGTTAGCTGAGAAAGCTAGGATTAATTCTCATGATATAAGAACAGGAAGACTCAATGAGGATGAATTTGACAAACTTATTTTATGTACTGAAAAATTAAGGGGCCTCCCAATGATGATTGATGACTCCCCTGCACTTACTATAGGGGCCATTCGTACAAGGTGTAGAAGATTAGCAAGAGCAAGTAGAAACAATCATCACAAAGGTTTAGGACTAATTGTAATAGACTATTTACAATTGTTAGACCCGGGGAAAAGAAATCAAAATGATAATAGAGTTCAAGAAATTTCTGCTATAAGTAGGGGATTGAAGGCATTAGCAAAGGACCTAGATGTGCCGGTGTTAGCCTTATCACAGTTATCAAGAGCTGTTGAACAACGAGAAGATAAACGCCCTCAACTTGCAGACCTAAGAGAGTCCGGCTCAATAGAACAAGATGCAGATGTAGTTATGTTTGTTTATCGAGATGAGTATTATTTAGAAAAAAAAATACCACAAGAATCAAATTTTGAGTCTAATGAACTTTTTCAACAAAAATTAAATAAGTGGCAAAACGATATGGACGATGTTCATAATAAAGCAGAAGTAATAGTTGGAAAACAGCGACACGGGCCTGTAGGAAAGGTCTCACTTCATTTTCAACCTGAGTATACTCATTTTAGTAATCATTCTCACCAAGATATGGAAAAAGAAAACTTCTGAAGTATGTTAACCGAAAGCATAACTAAGAATAAAAGTAAATTAACAATTAATTTAGATGCAATTGTTGATAATTGGTTGTTCTTAAAGTCAAAATTGGGCAAAAATTGTATTTGCGCACCTGTTGTAAAAGCTAATGCCTATGGCCTTGGAGCCAAGATGGTAGCAAAAGTACTCTCACTATCCGGCTGTTCAGTATTCCTTGTTGCTACACTTGAAGAAGGGGTAAGGCTTAGAAAGGATTTAGCTAAAGACTTTAGAATAATCGTTATGCATGATCATTTCTTTGAGAATGAGGATCATTTTCTAAACTACAACTTAACTCCCGTGCTTAATACAAGCAAAGATATGAGTGCATGGTATCAATTTCAAAAGATAAAAAATAAAGAGTTTAATGCAATAATACAAATTGATACTGGAATGAACAGGCTAGGCCTCTCAATAAAAGAATTTGAATTACTGATAGAAAACAATCAAGGTTTAAATAAGAAAAATTTTTTATATATAATGAGTCACCTTTCCTGTGCCAATAGACCAAATGACCCAGAAAATAAATTACAACTCCAAAAGTTTGTAAAATTAATAAAGGCTCTCGAAATTAAATCACATAGGCCTAAAGCAACGCTTGCAAATAGTAGTGGTATTTTTCTTGGCCCTGAATGGCATTTTGATATGGTAAGACCAGGTGCTGCTCTTTACGGAATAAATCCTATTCCAGAAAAAAAGAATATGCTAAAGCAAGTTATAAACTTAAAGACACGAATTCTTCAGATTCGTGATGTTAATTTTGACGAAACAGTCGGTTACGGGGCAAGTTTTAGATTTGATAAGAAAGGCAAAGTAGCAATAGTAGCACTTGGATATGCTAACGGATTACTAAGGTCATTAAGTAAATCTGGAAAAGCACACATAAATGGTATAGAGATAAAGCTTGCAGGTAAAGTTTCAATGGACCTAGCAACTTTTGATGTTTCAAATGTGCCTGACTTAATTTTACAAAACTGTGATTGGGTAGATATTATTTCAGATAAGCACGAAATTGACGATCTAGCGAATGAAGCTGATACAATTGCTTATGAGTTATTTACATCTCTTGGCTCTAGTGTCAAAAAAGAATATATTTCAGAAAAGTTTGAAAAAAAATTATGATGAAATTCTTATATTTAATAGGTAAAATTTCTATTTCTTTTTTTAACAGCTTTGGACTTCTTGTAAAGTTCTCTCTAATTTGTATTTCTCATTGCTTTAGACCCCCAATTTATGTTCATTCTATCTTCAAGCAAATGGTTGAGATTGGTTTCTATTCGCTACCGGTTGTGGGATTAACGGCAATTTTCTCTGGAATGGTACTAGCGCTCCAAAGTCACACTGGTTTCTCCCGTTTCAATGCCGAGAGCGCAGTTGCTAACGTAGTTGTTCTCTCAATTACCCGTGAATTAGGTCCTGTGCTAGCGGGTCTTATGGTTGCCGGAAGAGTTGGAGCCTCCATGGCTGCAGAAATTGGAACAATGAGGGTAACTGAGCAAATCGACGCACTATCCACCCTTTCCACAAACCCCTATAAATATCTTATAGTACCAAGAATCATTGCAGGTGTGACTGTATTACCAATATTAGTAATTATAGCAGACATTATTGGTGTTTTTGGGGGGTACATTGTAGGAATTTTTAAATTAGACTTTAATCCAAATGTTTACTTATCTAATACAATAGATTTTGTTGAACCTTTAGACGTAATTTCTGGTTTAGTCAAAGCATCAGTATTTGGTTTAATTATTTCACTGATGGGCTGTTTTCATGGGTTTCACTCCAAAGGGGGAGCTCAAGGTGTTGGCATCTCAACTACTAATGCCGTAGTATCGGCATCTATTTTAATTTTGACAGCAAATTATATTATTACAGAAATTTTCTTTTCAATATGACTAATAACAAGATTCAACTCATAAACATTCACAAAAACTTCAATAATAAAGAAGTGCTAAAAGGACTTGATCTAGAAATCATTCCCGGAGAGTCATTGGTTATAATTGGAGGCTCTGGAACGGGTAAATCAGTATTAATAAAATGTATTTTAGGAATAATGACCCCTGATAAGGGAGAAATATTAATAGATGGAAAAAATATCCTAAATCTTAAGGATTATAAACGATCTATAATTAATCAAAAAATAGGTATGCTTTTTCAAAACGCTGCATTATTTGACAGCCTGATGGTTTGGGAGAACGTTTCATTTGGCCTTATGCAAAGTAATAAAATGAATAGAGATGAAGCAAAAGGGACTGCTTTAAAGGTATTAAAAAAAGTGGGACTGAATGAAAAAGTATCAGCACTTTATCCCTCCGAGCTATCTGGTGGAATGCAAAAAAGAGTTGGTTTAGCTAGGGCAATAGCTAACTCACCAGAAATAATTTTTTTTGATGAGCCAACCACAGGACTTGACCCCATCATGGCTGATGTAATCAATGATCTAATTATAGAATGTGTTAAAGACCAAGGTATAACAGCTTTATCAATAACTCATGATATGAATTCAGCCAGGAAAATCTCTGATAGAATTGCAATGCTCCACGAGGGAAGAATTGTGTGGTCTGGGCGTCCTAATGAGATAGATAATTCTAAAAACCAGTATGTTGTCCAATTTATTAATGGTAACGCAAGTGGTCCTATCAAAATGCAAATTTAGTGGCTGGAAATATGGGAAAGCATAATAAATTATGGGTATGTGAAAAATGTAATCACAAACATCATAAATGGGTTGGGAGATGCGAGAACTGTAAGACCTTCCAAAGTGTGATTGAAAGTAAAGATTCCTTGCTCCCAAAAAATATTAGCGGAGGAATAGGGGGAAGTGAAATTAATTTCTTCACACTAGATGGTTTAGATAAACCCAAGCCAAGATTAAAAACTAATATAAGTGAACTAGATAGAGTCTGTGGCGGAGGGTTAGTCTCTGGTTCTTCAATTTTAGTAGGTGGGGATCCGGGAATAGGAAAATCAACTTTACTTTTGCAAGCGTGTTCAAAGTTAGAGGAAAATTTTAAATGTATCTATATTTCTGGAGAAGAAGCAATTGATCAAGTTAGGCTAAGAGCAAAAAGAATTGGCCTCCAAAAGAATAATATTCTGCTCGCAACTGAGACAAATATAAAAAATATTATAGCCTCTTTAAAAGAAAAAAAAGATACTGACCTAGTAGTAATAGACTCGATTCAAACTATGTTTACCGACTCAATCGACTCATCACCTGGGACTGTTACACAGGTTCGGACTTGCGCCCAAGAATTAATTAGAGTTGCTAAACAACAAGGTTTTACTTTATTTCTTGTAGGGCACGTTACTAAAGAAGGAACATTAGCTGGGCCACGCATTCTAGAGCATATGGTTGATACTGTAGTTTATTTTGAGGGAGATAAGGGGCATCAATTTAGAATACTTAGGGCAGTAAAAAACCGATTTGGCACAACAGATGAAATTGGTGTTTTTGAAATGTCACCTGATGGACTGATTGAAGTTAAAAATACATCTGCCCTTTTTCTCGCAGACAGACGAGGTAAAGTCTCAGGGAGCTCTGTATTTGCAGGGCTTGAAGGATCAAGAACTGTTCTAATGGAAATACAAGCATTAGTTGCAACAGCGTCTGGCACAACCCCAAGAAGAAATGTGGTAGGGTGGGATCAAGGAAGATTATCTATGATAGCCGCTGTGCTTGAAGCGCGAGCAGACATAAACCTAATAACGCAAGACATCTATCTTAATGTAGCTGGTGGACTTAAAATATCCGAACCAGCAGCAGATGTCGCAGTAGCTGCATCTTTAATATCATCTATCAAAGATAGGCCTTGTCCATCTCAAACTATAATGTTTGGTGAGATTGGTTTATCAGGAGAAATTCGTTCAGTAACTCAAATGGAACATAGAATAAAAGAAGCCGAAAAACTTGGTTTCACCGAAGCGTGGATTCCGAAACAAACAAGTAAAAAAAATAAACTAGAATATAAAACTAATGAGATCCTTTTAAAACCTATTGGTCATATCAGGGACCTGGTAGAGAACTTTAATTAAGATAAACTTTAGAGAATAATTAATGGATACATTCCCAATCAATGTTTTAGACTTCATATCACTTCTTGTTATAATTTTATCAGGTATAATTTCTTCATTCAGAGGCTTTGTAAAAGAAGGACTGTCAATTGCAGCCTGGGTTGGGGCAATTTTTAGTTCTATTTATATATCTCCCTTTTTCTTTCAACTCTCTCTACTTTTAATAGAAAATAAAACTTTATCAGAGTTTTTAACTTACCTAACTACTTTTATAATTGTACTTATAACCTTATCAATAATTATTAAGTCTCTAACAGTTTATGTTAGATCTAGTACACTAAACAATCTTGATAAATCATTAGGCTTCTTATTTGGAATTATGAAAGGACTAATTATCCTCTCGGTTGTACTAATTATTTTTGATTGGTTTTCAACAACAAAAGAAAGGCCATATGTCGTGAATGAAGCAAAGTTATTACCAATTATAGACACAACCTCAAGAATACTAATAAGCACGCTTCCAAAAACTTTCATACAACGATATAATATTTATATCGATAAATCTGAAAACATTCTTGAAGGTAATAATTTAGAAGAAAAAATAGATAAACTAAGTAGTAAAAAACATTCATCTGAAAATGTTGATAAAACAGATGACAGTGGCTATAGCCAAGGAACGAGAAGAAGAATGGATAGATTATTTCAAAGCAACCAAGAAAATGAGGAAAATTAAAACTTAATTTATCCTAAACGATCAATCAGAATATTATGAATACTAAAAAAAAAAAATTAGAAGGAAAAGTGGCTGTAATCACAGGCGCTTCAGGAAGTATAGGGAGTGCAGTATCCTTAAAGTTTGCTGAGGAAGGAGCAACAATTATAGGCATATCAAAAAATAAAAAGCTTCTTCTTAGGCTTGATGATAAAATAAAAATAATTTCTAATAGAAATATGATTATTGTTAATGAGGATTTAACTAAACCAGAAGTAATAGAGACTATTGGTCAGGCAATACAAAATCGATTTGGCAAAATTGATGTTTTAGTCAGCACAGCAGCCATAACAGGAAATCTCTCACCTGTGAGTCATATAACTGAAAATGATTGGAATAGCGTTTTTGCAATTAATCTTTTATCTAACTTTAATTTATTAAAATATTTTGATAAACTTTTTAGATATTCAGAGAAAGCACACCTCATTTTTACGACCTGCAGCCAATCATCTCTACCAAAACCGTTTTGGGGTGCATACGGGGCCTCTAAAGCTGCACTAGAACAATTAGTAAAAATTTATGCAAAAGAAATGGAAGGTACGCCTGTTTACACTAACCTAATAGACCCGGGACCTGTGAGCTCAGAATTAAGAAAAAATGTTTTTCCTGGAGAGAATCCAGAACTACTCACTAATGCAATTGATATAGTAGATTACTACCTAGAACTTGCACAAGATTCTTGTAAAAGAAATGGGGAACTTATTATTGTTAAAAAATAAATCATCTTCCATTAATTAACCATAGGGGTTTTTTTGCTTTCTTATATTTAACTTTATTGGAATACCATGAAGTTTAAATTGTTTTGTTAAATCATTCTTTAAAAACCTCTTATAGCTTTCTGATACATCATTTGAACTAGTTGTAAAAATAATAAATGATGGGGGCTTCGACTTAACCTGAGTTATATATTTTAGCTTAACTGTTTTTTTCCTTGATGAAAGGGGAGGAGGGTTTAATCTAGTAATAGTCTCTAGCCATCTATTAAGCTTTGATGTCTCAAGTCTTTTTTCCCATAAATGATACAGTTTAAAAGATATTTCTACTAAATTAGTGACTCTTAGTCCTGTTTTACTTGAAAGAGTAACTATCTCTAAACCTTTAACCTGAGACAATGATTCCTCAAGCCTTTCTTTAATTATTTTGAAAACTGATTCTTGATTATTAACTAGATCCCACTTATTAAGACCAATTACCAATACCTTTCCCTCAAAGATTACGGAAGAAGCGATAGTTAGGTCTTGCTTATCAATAAGCTGCGTAGCATCTATTAATAGAATAACTATATCAGAAATTTTTATAGCCTTAATCGTATCCATCGCAGATAACTTTTCAACAACATCTACAACTTTAGACTTTCTTCTCAAACCCGCAGTATCAATTAAATTAAAAACTTTATCATTAAATGAAACTCTTGTTTGAATTGAATCTCTTGTCATGCCCGGCATACTGCTGGTAATTACCCTCTGACTCCCCGCTAAATAATTAAACAAAGTTGATTTACCAGTGTTCGGCCTTCCAACAACTGTTAACTTAAGATAACCATCTATAGCATTAGGGGGTTCTGAAAAATATTTTCTTTCTAATAAGCTTTGGTTATCAATATTTGTTAATTTTTTGATAGAATCTAACAGATCGTCTATACCATTGCCATGCTCAGCAGAAATAAACATAGGCTCACCGAGCCCTAATGAATAAAAATCATTAAAGTTCTGCTTAAATTCACTTCCCTCGCATTTATTAACAACAAGAATAATATTAGTTATCATTTTTCTTATTTGACTTAAGCAATTTAAATCATCTTTGGATATAGCTGACCTTCCATCGACAACAAAAAGGGCAAGATTCGATAGTTTTATGAAATGTTTAGTTTTATTTTGGGTCTCATTATTTAAGAAACTTTTTTTTATATCTTCAAATCCAGCTGTATCAATTAATTTATAAGATCTATCAAAGCTTTTGATATAGCCTTCCCTCAAGTCTCTAGTAACACCGGGTATATCATGAACTAAGGCAAGACGTCTGCCAATCAAACGATTAAATAATGTAGACTTTCCTACATTAGAACGTCCAACAATTATTATATTGACTGACATGAAGCAAATAGCCTAGGTGGATAAAAACTAACGATAAGCGGTTAAATCACCATTATCATCAAAAACATACATAATTGAATTTGCAAAAACAGGAGGTATTGTGACTGGTGCCCTCAAGCGAAGTTCACCAAGAACCGAACCGGTATAAGGCGAAATTGAAAGAGCAACCTTATTGGAACTAAAAACTAATAACCTATCACCAACTATTGATGGGCCTGTCCAGATAATTCTTTTCTCTTGATTTTTAGTATCTTTAAATCGCTTTAGCTGTGTTACCCAGAGAATCTGACCAGTGCGAACATCAATGCATACTATTTCAGAGTCTATCGTTGTTGCGTACAAGAAATCTCCAGCAATCCATGGTTGAAAAACTCCTGGAACTGGAACATCCCAAATCCTCTGACCAGTCCTAAGATCAATTGCAACAAGAATCCCAGAATGACCAACAGCATAAACCCTTCCCCTATCAATCACAGGCCTGCCGCTTATATCCGTAATACTTGCCGCAGCCTCTGTTCTCCTAATTGCAATAACTGAATCACTCCATAGAACTGAACCATTATCAACTCTTAATGCTGCAATTTCTCCATTTGTAAAAGGAGCAATTACAACCCCCCCATCAATTGCAACTGAACCCGAATTTAATAAAATTGTTTGATTTCCTACGCCAGAATATGTCCATAATCTCTTTCCATCCTTTGCAGAGATCGCCTGTACCTGATTATCAACTGTTATAACAATTACCCTTCCTCCGTTGATAGTAGGCGCTGCACGCATGGGAGCCTGAAGCTGTGTTCTCCATATCTCTTTACCATTTTTGGCATCCAACGCAACTACCGAAGCAAAACCAGTCGAAGCAAAAATTCTTCCTTTCTCATATGCTAACCCACCTCCAAGAAAGTTAGCCCCCCTTTCTTCTCTTGGGACTAATCCCTTACGCCATATCAATTTTCCATTCTTTGAATTATAAGCTAATGCTCTAGCCTTTGAGTCAAGAAGAAAGATCCTTCCTTCAGCAACCACAGGTTCTCCTAAATTTCTGTTTCTATCTGTTGATCTCGGGCCTGCATTTACCCTCCATAATTCCTTTGGAGATGAACCAATCATTAGATGATGCATAGCATGATTTGACAACCCTCCCGCCTGTGACCATTCTTTTGTATCTTCGGGCACAGGTAAATAAATCTGCGTATCAACTGCATTCAAGCTTGGCCTAAGCTCTCTCTCTAAAGCTAGAACGGATATCCTTGTTCCAGAAACCCCTTCTTTGTCAGCATCCTCATCAAAGAGGCCTGTTTCACAACCTGACAAAAAAAATGATAAAAATAAAATATAGTATTGATTTTTTATAAATCTATTTTTTAAAAAATTAAATTTCATACAAACCTTGAGTATTATTTATTGGTTGTTTTTAAAAGGTAATCCTATTACTTATAATATGACTAATACTAGTGTATCAGAAGTTTGAATAACCTGATTCTAAAACAATTATTATTTCTTTTGCCCTTTGTAAAATATCAACAGGAGTTCTCTCATCTTCGGTTAAGTTTGTTAATGTTTCTTTTGCTCCGTTAATATTACCTTCTTTATATTGTATCAAAGCTTTCAACTCTAAAGCATTATAAACAAATGGGTTACTTGGATTGGTTAGATCTGATATAATATCTGATAAGTATACAGTATCTTCTGTTTCCACCCCATGCAAAACTTCCAGTAATAGAGCAAGATTTCTAAATTTATTAGAAATATTTCTTTTATTAGATAGCGACCTATAAATATTTAAGGCCTCCCCCCTTTTTCCCTGACTAATCAGTATTGAAGCACTTTGCAAAGAGGCAAGAGCAGCATAATTACCTCCATTAGTGCTAACCTTAGCAAATAAATCAAGTGCCGCTTCAAAATCTTCTGCATTCATAAGAATCAAAGCATCATCATAAACTGTTGCTTGTTGAATAACCTTATCTTGTTCTAATTTGATCCAAAATTGATAGGAAGCAACACCAATTACTAATACAGAAAGAGATGCATAAAATAGGTTTTTATACCTTAACCAGAGTTTTTTAGCTGCTCATCTCTAATATCTGATTCTATCTCAGTAAGGAAAGAATCAACAGCAACCTTATCCTCATCTTCTCTCTTTTTTCGTTTTTCTTCTAATAAAGTATTTTGTTTATTATCTTTAGAAGTCATATCTCTCTCTTATATCTATTTATTTATATTATTAGATGCTCATATTTTATAACTGGTAGTCTTTATAGAGCTTTATTGAGGTTTTAAATTCCTTTATTAGCAGGTAGACGAGGGAGTAACAATCCTTCACTTAAAATTATACTCCACCCCCTTGACTCAAACTCTACTCTTGCTCTTTTACTTATAGACCCAGTTAGCCAAATTTCTTTTTTTAGATTATTATTTGACAACTGGTCTGCTATTATACTGGCCTCCAAACTCCAAATCAAAAAATCAGCAGGAAGTATAACCACCTCTCTACCATCTATTGTATAAAACATAAGAACACCATTTAATCTTTTAAAATATCTTATTGCTGAAACGTTTTGATCAAATCCAAGTGTTGCTTCTGCGAGTCTCATCATAAAAATTGAGTCTTCTTCCCCCTTTGAACTAGAAGCATGTATAAAAAAATCATCCTGGTTATCAGCGTCTTTCAAGTATGAGAGGACTTCTACTATTACTGACTCATGCCTGGGTGAAAGCCATTTGTGATCAAGGAATTCTGCTATAATTTCCTTGCTTACACCCATTTCTATCATTAATTTTCGATTATTTCTTCTTAGAATCTCTGGTGACTTTGAATTATAAAAACTCTTCAAAGCCTGAGAATTTTTCAAACCCGATATAGCAGACCCAACATCTCCCCCAATTTGAGAGGTAAAGGGCCTTAAGCCTACTCCCCCAGCATAGCCAGACCAAGCAACCTCACCCATCCCCTCTTGAAGAGTAGAATTAGTAGAATATGCATCTACATTTAATACATCTGCAATTGATCTTTTAATTTTCCCAAAACCAACAAGCTCTCGAGCGATAGAACCGTCTAACTCACTTCTTTTACCTTTGACCAACTCCCCCGCTTGTTTGAAAACTGAACCCACACCTTTTACGGTTTGTGAAATAGTCTTGCCTGGTCTTGTAAATAACCCCTTAACAGCACGAAGTGGACTAGTTGCTGCTTTTGCAATTCCCTGGGCAAAAGCATCTGTTCTTGTAACTTTATTCAACTCATCAATAGCATAAACTTCACTAATCCTCTCAGATACAAAATCTGTTCTATGGGCAATAAATTCCCCAAATTCAGAGTCAATAATGAATTCATTTTCTAAACCATCGTTTCTTACATTTTCTCTAATATTATGTAATGGCCCACTTAATATAGAATTTGGAAGTAACTTCGATGCTTTAAATATAGGAGGAGTTTCATAAATAGTTTTTGTAAGAGCATAACCATCAATTTTTCGGAATGGTTTCTCCGAACCGCTCGAACAACCATATAAGATAACTACAAAAATTATTAGATAAAATTTTCTAAACAAGATTAATTTTATTCCATCTATTTAAAATATTTAATTAACTAAATGATTAATAAACTTACTTCTTTGCTCCAAAAAGACACCATGATGTATAGTTACCGTGCTTCGGAGGGGGAGCTTTACCCAAAGCAACATCATTAAAATACTTAGCAGAAGCACCTCCTACATCTGGAATTGTAACATTAAAACAATCATTTAGATCAAAACCTGAACCATTTAATAGTTCGTAGACATCCTGGGACCTAAACTCCCTGTAATGAGGCTCATTGTTGTGTTCATTGTCCCAATCTAGATAGAAATTATAATAAGGATCAACCTGAGAGGATGGAGGTAATTCCATATTAACTAAAATACCCCCCGGAGCTAATAAACGATAGCATTCCTTAAGAACTTTTTTAGTTGAATCTACTGATAACTCATGAAAGAAGAAACTCGATACTATGAGATCAAATGACTTATCTTCAAAGCTCATTTTTTCAGCATTTTGTTGATAGAAATGCGCTTTCACACCTCTTTCCACTGCTCTAGAAAAAGCGTATCTTAAGCATGGACCTGCTAGATCAACACCGTTTAATGTTGCATTTGGATAAACTTCTAAGTAAGGAAAGAGATTGTTACCAATTGTACAACCCGTTTCAAGTATATTGACAGGACTAAAATCAGGATATCTTAATGACAACCACTTACTTACAGAACAAGCAACCCCACTTCTTTTTTTGCTTGGCATAAAGGAACCTCTAAAAACTGACCCCCCATGGGCATACATAGCTCCTTGAGAAAGGTCATCTTTAGCATATTCATTTTGCCAACAACCTGGCATTAAATGAACATCCCTTAATGCTACATAGTCAGGCATTTCTAAATTACTATCTAATTCAAGAGTAGCCAGATTTGATTTATCTTCTAAAGCATCCTTATAAATAGAAATTAGATTTGGTGCTTCTCTCTCAATACCTCTCCTTACTGACTCCCATACCATTTCTTGCGCATTATATCTAAGAGAACTCCAAAACTTATAAATATCTGTCTTTTCAATGCTTCTTCTAACTTCCTCCCCCGAACTTGGGAATCTTGACTCTATCCTATAGAAATCTGTTTTTATTTCCCTCTCATAATTTAGATTCATTAATTTGGAAATATCGTTCATTATGAATTTTCTCATTAATGAAATATAACCTTGACGAGCAGTTTCATCATGAGACGGATTGTAACAATCATCAATATTTTTTATTTGATTCATTGACTACCTTCAATCTACTAAAAAAAATTTACTTCTGAGCACCAAAAAAATAATAACTAGCATAATTACCATGCTTAGGAGAACTCCCATTTCCGTCTACAACTTTCCTAAAATCATGATCTGTCACACCTCCTCTGTCGGGAAGGTGAAGTATGTATGCATTTTTCTCTTTAAATCCAGCATTAACTAATAACTCTATAGGATCTTGTTTCCTAAAAGATGCATAATGAGGCTCGTTGTTATGATAAGCATCCCAATCAATATAGAAATTATAATATGGATCAACCTCATTTACTGAAGGCAGTTCCATATGTACTGTCATACCCTTGAAAGAAAGTAATCTGCTTATCTCTTTTACTATTAACCTTGAAGATTTGGTTGGAATTTCATGAAAAAAGAAGCTTGATACAATTAGGTCAAAAAAACCATCATTAAAGTTCATTTTTTCTGCATTCTGCTGAGAAAAATGGACAGGAATATTCATTGAAACTGCTCTCGCATGAGCATACCTCAAGACAGGGGCTGCAACATCTACCCCATACAATTCTGCGTCTGGAAAGACATTTCTATAGGGTAGTAAATTAGAACCAATTGTACAGCCAATATCTAATATACGTTTTGGCTTAAAGTTGGGATATTTCATTTTTAGATAATTACTTATGGTATCAGCAACGCCACCTTTTCCTGGGTTAGAGGATTTTTTCATTGCTCCCCCAAAAACCTTAGTACCATGAGCATAAACAGCACCAACAGCAACATCGTCTGAAACATACTCGGTATGAAAACAACCTGGCATTTGATGAATATCCAACTTACTTACATACTTAGGAATTTCAAGACTGGGGTTCAAATTTAGACTTGCTGTATCTGTTTTTACTCTAGAAGCCTCTTTAGAAATCTTAACTAAATCAGACAATGACCTCTCAACTTGATTCTGTACAGAAAACCATGTCATCTCTTGAGCATTAAACCTTAGGGATGACCAAACTTTATAAAATAAAGTTTTTTCCATAGCCCTTCTTATTTTAACAGTTTGGGATTGTTTATTTACTTCATCATCAGCTATAGTTTTAGAAATATCTTCAAAATAAAGATCCTTCATCTTTGAAGAAAGATCACTCATAATAAATTTTCTTAAAAATGAAACATATCTTTGCCTAGATGCCTCATCATGAGTTTCTCTAGGAATAGCGTCAATCGATGGAAATGGTTGTTTTTGTAGCATATCTAATCTTGTACAAACTCTAAATCAAACCTGATTAATGATTATCCAATAATAAATTAATACCTATCGAAGAAGAAAAAAAGTGTTTTAAAGTAATTTATACCTAAAAATACTTAAAAAAGAAGAATAGTTCATTAAATATACAGTATTGCAGGCTATTATATTGTTTATGAAAGCAAGAAGCTCAATAATTATAAAGCACTAAATATATCAATAGCTTCTTTTCTGGAAACTTTTAAATCTACAATTGGAGCGCAGTATCCATATTTATCTGGCTCCTTAGGTTCATGAATATCTTTTACTGGACAATTTTCCAATTCACTGACCCAAGTCTTTATATAGACACCTTCAGGATCAAATCTTTTTGACTGACTCACAGGATTCATTATTCTAAAATATGGAGCAGCATCCGTTCCTGTTGAAGCACTCCACTGCCACCCTCCATTATTTGATGCAATGTCTCCGTCGATAAGGTTTTGCATGAAAAATTTTTCGCCCTTTCGCCAATCTATCAACAAGTTTTTACTCAAAAACATAGCAGTTATCATTCTAACCCTGTTATGCATCCAGCCCATTCTTTTTAATTGTCTCATTCCAGCATCTACGATTGGTATCCCAGTTTTTCCATCCTTCCATTTTTCAAAAAGTATTTCGTCTCTATTCCATTTTATATTTATAGTCTTATCCAGAAAGGGTTTATTCTTTGAAACCTTCGGAAAATTATAAATTATGTGCCTATAAAACTCTCTCCATAATATCTCCAAAACCCAATGAACAAGCCCCTCATCTCCCGAATCAAGTTTCATGTTGTTATATTCTAATGCTTTATTTAGACACCACTTTGATGAAATTATACCGGTATTCAAATATGGTGATAACTTAGATGTGGCATCTATGGATGGATAGTCTCTATTTAGCTTATAGAGACTTCCATTTTTAGAGAGAAAGTTATCAACTTTCTCATGGATATAGTCTTCGCCAGCAGGCCATAAATAATTACCTACATCTGACTTATATCTAGACAAGTACTGTTCTAAAGAAGATGATTTAATGCTACTAACATGTTGTTTTTTAGGCACGGGAAAGATACCCAATTGTTCTGGTTTTAGGCTTTTAAACCACGAACGTTTGAAAGGGCTATAAACCTTAAAATTTTCACCTGCCTGTGTCCTTAAGGCTCCTGGGGGGTGTATAGTCTGATCATGAAAATTAAAAACTTTGATATTATTTTTAAAAAGAGAAGAATAGATCTTCCTATCCCTAATTAATTCATTTACCCCATACTCATTATTAAAGTACACCGAAGTGATTTTATTCTCGAAAATAAAATCTTCAATCTTAGTTTTTACATTTTCATATAACGGTGCCTCTATCACAGCAAGAGGTATATTTAAATGCTCTAAAGATTTTTTCAAAGACTGGAGATTTCTTATCCAAAAATTGATTTTACATGCTGCATCATCATGAAGTCTCCATTGTTTCTCACATATAAAAAACAACCCTATTACTTCATTTGAATTAGCACATGCAGAATGAAGGGCAGGATTATCAAGAACTCTTAAATCATTTCTAAACCAAACAAGATTTTTCATTATTCTGGGAGACAAGCAATTTATTCGTAAATTTCAATATTTGCTCCATCTGGTGTCTTTAGAGACATAATCTGAATATCACCGTATGGAACAATATTTATACTCTTAATATCCAAATTCAGATCAGGTTTTCGCTCAAGAATAGCTTTTCTTGCCTCCAGAATATTCTTAACAGGGAACTTTATAGATAAGAGACCTAAATTAGGAGCATCACAACTTGTACCATAATCGAAACCCTCCAAGTCCATAAACTCTACCATTTCCACTCTGCCAAACTCGCCTTTTGATGGGAATAAAATCTTTGCCTTGTATCTAGTCGAGTTTGTTAAACTATATGGAATCCCTAAGGGATGAAGTGCCTTTTCTTTACCAATAAACGGCTTACCATCGTACCAAAGTTTGAAGCCTAGTATGTCCATATAGAATTTTTTAGACACTTCAGCATCTTTAACAGTTTGCATAATATTAAATGGCTGAGAAAAAACTTCTAGCCCCTCAAATTCGCTAGGTAAAGGGGGAGATAATCTTTCATACCCAGAGACTTGTATACCATCTGGGCCTTTAAAAATAACAATCTTCAGATTAGAACCAAAAGCAGAGTAATTTATAATTGGCGTTTCAGTCCACCATCCTAATTTTATGGCATCCTTATAGATCTGATCCATTCCCCTCATTCTCAACATTACACTAAAGAAACATCCTGTATCCCATGCCCTTGCTCCAGGCCTCATAGGCATCTTATTAGGGTCAGGGTCAGAATCAAAATTAATTAATCTAATAAAGCCATGTGAAGAATCTCTTTCTTTAATCAAAACCTCCTGAGCTACGAAATCATTATTCAATCCATAATACTTTAAGACTTCTCCCGATACCTCACCCCTATGAAGGACAATATACTTCCCAATTTCTGTAAAAAAACCTGATGCCCGCTCTAGATTACTTACACTTATAACAACTTCCTGCCATGGGTCTTCTGTTACACTAGGAATCTCATTAGGCGAGTTTGCTAAAGAAAATTTAGAGTATCCAGAAAAGCAGAAAAAAAACAGAGAGAAATAAACTGCAGATAAACATTTCATTAGTTAGCACCATTGTTTGGGAAAAAAAATTGTTCTTTCTCATTAACCCATTCAGGGTATTTAGTCATAATTTGTCTGAAAATGGGTAAATTTAAGAAGTTTGTAAGCCAGTTCTTTATTTTGGTCTGAGGCATCTCATTATCAAACCATGATGGATCTGCAATTCTAAATTGCCGAATAAATGGGAGCGTCGCAATATCAATAAATGACAAATATTTTCCGTAAATATAGTTATTCTCATTTATCTTATCATTGATACCTATAAGTATATTGTGGCAAATTTCTCTATACATTATTGGATCAACATTGTCATACCTATTAGGATACTTATACCTATCAAGTGCGTACTTAAAATCAATGTCAATCATATTTAAGAATTTTTTATTTTCAGCTTCATTAATCATATAGTCCCTGAAAAGACTATTTGTATCGTTTTTCTCTAATGCCCAAAACATTATATCTAAACTTTCATCTATAACTGAACCATCTTCTAATAGAAGTACTGGAACAGTGCCATTTGATGATAGAGATAACATTTCAGAGGGTTTATTTGACAACTTAACCTCTCTTAACTCACAAGTTATATTGCTTATAAATAGCGCCATGCGCGCTCGCATTGCATAAGGACATCTTCTAAAACTATACAAGATAGGAAATTTAGCCATTATCTCTTGATCTCATCTTTTTCCCTAAATGCTTTTCATTCCTCTTCTTTGCTAAATCAATCTGTTTCTGTCGTTCAGCAAATCTTTCTTTTCTCTCATCTGAGTATTGGTTATAACATTTAGAACAACTAACTCCTTCAATAAAATATTTACTTTTCTTTTCATCTGGATGATAGGGTGTTCTACATGCATGACACATTTCATAAATGCTCTCCTTTAGTCCATGATTTAAAGCAACTCTATCATCAAAAACAAAACAACTCCCGTCCCACAAGCTATCATTCAAATTAATTTCTTCTAAATACTTAAGTATTCCACCATTGAGCTGGTAAATATTCTTAAAACCCTTTTTCAACATCATTGATGATGCTTTCTCGCATCTAATACCGCCTGTACAGAACATAGCAATCTTTTTTCCTTTTAACTTCTCGTCGAGACTGTCAACCCAAGCTGGAAAGTCTCTAAATGAATTTGTTGATGGAGACATAGCGCCTCTAAAGCTACCTATCGATATTTCATAATGATTTCGAGTATCTAATAACATTATATCGGGATCTGAAATTAATTCATTCCATTGGGTTGCATCAACAAATTTTGCGCTAAGATTCTCAGGCTCTATATTATTAACCCCCATTGTTACGATTTCTTTTTTTAGCTTAACTTTCATACGGGAAAAAGTTTTGTTATTCGAGAATGATATCTTTGGAGTTAAATCAGAAAATCTATTATCACACCTTAAGAAGTTAAGAATACTCTCTACGCCAATTTTATCCCCTGAAATTGTCCCATTAAGACCTTCTGGCGCTAAAAGAATTGTTCCATGAATATTATTCTTAAGACATAAATCTTGTAATGGTATTTTTATTTTTGATAAATCATTAAGCTTGATAAATTTATAAAACGAAGCAACAATAGTTTTATAATCTTTATCTATATCTGTAATTATAAATTTATCTAAATCTGACATATTAAATGTTAATTAAACTTTCTATTATACTAGCTTTCTATCACTTAGGTTTATGAGAATTGATTTTAGCTCTTCATAACTATTAACAGAATTAAATTGCGGAAAATCATTAATCACATTTTGCGGAGCGTGTATTAAAATACCTGTGTCTGCTTCAGATAACATAGAAATATCATTATATGAATCACCCGCAGCAAATACTTTATAATTAAGAGACTTAAAGGCTTTTACTGAAGTTCCTTTAGGATCATCCTGTCTGAGTTGATAATCTAAAACCCTACCCCTCGAGTCAACTAACAGCTTATGACAAAATAATGTAGGCCACTCTAATTTTCTCATAAAAGGATGAGAAAACTCATAAAAGGTATCAGAAAGAATTACTAACTGAAATTTCTCCCTAAGCCAATCAAGAAAAGCTTTTGCACCCGGGAGGGGTTCTAAAGAAGAAATTACAGCCTGTATATCCTTTAGTAAAAAATTATTTTTTTCTAAAATTTCAAGCCTTTGTTTCATCAAAATATTATAGTCAGGAATATCACGTGTAGTGGCACGCAAATCGTCAATACCTGTTTTTTCAGCAAATGCTATCCACACTTCTGGAATTAATACTCCTTCAAGGTCCAGACAAACTATTTCCATACTAACCTCTTAATAATGAATGCTAACTTTTAATTTATATTACAAGCCAGGATTTGGTCTAGGTCTTATATCAGCAAAAAATGCAATAAACATTGATATAGCTAAATACAATAGACTAAGAAAGGCAATAAATCTCATGGTCCAACCAATATCTATAAGATAACCCATAACTGCCGGAGCAGCTGCAGCGGCAATAATGCCTATAGACATTATTAAAGACCTTATGGATCCTATATTTTTAGTACCATAAAGCTCGGCCCATAAGACATTATTTATAACTGCATAAGTCCCGCCAGCAAGTCCATTAAAAAGCATAAAAAACCAAATAACTCTTGAGTCTTCAAACAAAACTAAAAGCATAAGAGAAATAAATAAGGGCAAGATAAACCAAGGTACCATTTTTCCGATACCTAAGAAACGACTAGTTAAAAAACCTGCCGTGATACCACCTATAATATTAAAGAATGCAGCAATTGTATATCCCGATGCCCAAGTAGTTAGAGACCATCCCTTCTCAGAGACAAGAACGAGTTGATGAAATTGAATACCTGTAGCGATAAATGGCAAAGTCATTAAAAGAGGAAGCAACAGATAGAAGTTAAAATCTCTTATTACATGCCTTCTTGACCAACCGTACATGATTTCATTTGACTCATCACTGCTTATGTTTTGTTGTTTAGCTATATATTCATTATGCCTGGATGAATGCCCCTTCAATAGAAAAATAGAGAGAGGCAATAAAAAAAGAAAAACAGTCAATGAGCAGCTAAGCCAAATTTCCCTCCAATGAAAAATCTGTGTGGATTTTGCTGCCAAGATGGGAAAAAAAGCAATACCTGCAGCAAAACCAATATTTGAAATACTAGTTGCCAACCCTCTTTGCTCCTGAAAATATCGCGACATGCTTGTCATTGCAGTATGCGACATTAATCCTTGCCCACCTAATCTAAGAATTAAGAATGAAAAAAATAAGCTAAAATAACCATCGGCCCTAGATAAAGAAAAACAAGCTATAGATAAAATTAAAAATGAAAAGAATGTAAATAACCTAAGGTCAATCTCATCTATTAGCTTCCCAATGGGAATCAATAATAATGCGCTAGAGAATGTTGCTGCACCGTACAAGCCTCCGAGCTCACTAAGTGAAAGATTTAAATCTCTAGAAAAAAATGAGTTAAATATTGCTACAAAATAAGTCTGGCCAAATCCAGAAAAAAAACATAGGCAAAAACCATAGAAAATAAAATTATAACTTTGTTCAAATTTAAATTTAACAGGTATCAAGATCTTCTACATTCAATTAATGAGTATATACATTCACAAGGATAACACCATTTACTATAAGCACTAATCCAATAACAACCTGCCAACTTAAAGCTTGGTGTAAAATAAGATAAGAAAACAAAGCAATACAGAAAATGCCTAAACCGCTCCAAGTTGCATATACTACAGCCAAAGGCAAATACTTTAAGGCAATAGTAAGGAAATAAAATGATGAAACATAACAGACTACCATTCCTATAGTTGGAAATGGTTTAGTAAACTGCAGAGTGAAAGGAAGAAGTAAAGTTCCACACACCTCTAGAATGATTGCTGATATTAAGGCTAAATATTGCATATAACTATTAATTTATTTTTAGCGAATCATTCAAAAACAATGGTTTTTTTCCCATTAATTAAAATTCTTTTTTCCGCATGCCACCGAACTGACCTTGCTAGAACCCTTGCCTCAATATCGTTACCTTTCTGAATTAATTCTTCAGGAGTATTTTTGTGGGTCACTCTTTCAGTATCTTGATCAATTATAGGACCTTCATCAAGGTCAGGGGTAACATAATGTGTAGTTGCTCCAATAATCTTTACACCCCTATTATGAGCCTGATGGTATGCTTTAGCGCCTTTAAAACTTGGTAGAAAACTGTGATGAATATTAATGCATTTTCCGAACCATGCATTACTTAATTTGGGTGAGATAATTTGCATATACCTCGCTAAAACTACAAGCTCAATACCCTCTTTATCAACCATGTTAGAAAATTTTTCTTCCTGACTAAGCTTGTTAGTCTTATCTGGTAGAACAGGAAGGTAATGAAACTTTATACCACTAAACTCAACAATATTTCTAAAATCTTCATGATTAGATACGACACCCACAATTTCTATCGGTAATTTTCGGTATTTAGCCCTATATAGCAAATCATTAAGACAATGCCCTTGCTTTGAGACCGCAATAATGGTTCTAACTTTTTTTCCTTCTTCACTGATTTCCCATTTTATAGAAAGATCTTTTGCAACTTTAGAAAAAGAAAGATTAAATTCCTGATCTATAAGCTTAGATTCCTTTAAAGAAAAAACAATCCTGGAAAAAAAAACTCCAGTATCTTGATCAGAATAAGACTGAACGTCTGTTAAAAATGCATCTTGGTCAAATAAATAACCAGCTACTCGTGCTTGAATTCCGTACTGATCAGGGCAAGAAAAATTTAAAATATACTTACTATTCATTTCTGCTTAACGATGGTCTGACAATAGTGAAAGTTGTTGAATGCGGTCGTCACTTGTTTGGTCCTTAAGTTGGGTTGGATAATCACCTGTAAAACAATGGTCTGTGTATGCAGGGTTTTTGGGATCCCTTCCATTTTTATGACCCATTGCTTTATACAAACCATCCACAGATAAAAACGCAAGACTATCTGCACCAATATATGCACACATCTCTTGTAAGTTATTGTTAGATGCTAATAACTGTTCTTGTACCGGTGTATCAATCCCATAGAAATCGGGATGAGTAATAGGTGGAGCAGCAATGCGCATGTGAACTTCTTTTGCACCTGCATCTCTAAGCATATCTACAATCTTTACAGAAGTTGTTCCTCTCACAATTGAGTCATCTACCAAAACTACTTTCTTCCCGCCAACTAAAATTCTGTTTGCATTATGTTTTAGTTTTACTGATAAAGATCTAATTGACTGCTGTGGTTCAATAAATGTCCTGCCAACATAATGATTACGGATAATACCCAACTCAAGAGGTATCTTAGAGGCCTGGGCATATCCTATTGCAGCAGGAACGCCACTATCTGGGACAGGAATAACAACATCTCCATCAACTTTTGATTCTTTTGCTAACTGTTTACCAAACGCCTTACGACATTCATAAACATTCATTCCTCCAACAATACTGTCTGGTCTGGAGAAATAAATATATTCAAAAATACAAGGACGCGGCTTTAAAGGCGGAAAAGGTTTAATGCTCTCAATACCCTTATCAGTTATAACTACTATTTCTCCGTTCTCCACCTCTCTTAAAAATTGGGCCCCAATAATATCGAGAGCACAAGTCTCTGATGCTAAGATATAATGTCCGTCTAATTCTCCAATTACCAATGGCCGAATGCCCAAAGGATCTCTTGCTCCAATAAGCTTCTTATTAGTCATCACCACCAATGCATATGCCCCCTCAATTTGAAAAAGGGCATCGATGAACCTAGAAAGTGTATTTCCTCTTTTTGAGCGAGCAACTAATTGTAAAATTGCCTCTGTATCTGAAGTTGACTGAAATATAGAACCATTTTTAACTAACTCATCACGAAGTGAAAGTGCATTTGTCAGATTACCATTATGAGCAATTGCAAAACCACCTCCAGGTAGGTCTGCGAAGAGAGGTTGGACATTTCTTATGACAGTTGCGCCTCTTGTAGAATATCTAACATGCCCAATGGAAGCTGATCCCTTTAATCTGTTTAGAATATCTTTCTTTGTAAAATGGTCACTAACTAATCCCATTCTTTTTTCTGCATGAAAATGTTTACCATCAAAACTAACAATCCCAGCTGCTTCTTGGCCACGATGTTGAAGACCATGTAACCCTAATGCCGTGAGAGCAGCAGCATCTGGGTGCCCAAAAACACCAAAAACACCGCACTCTTCTCTTAAACGGTCATCTTTATTATTATTTTTATCCATTCAAATCCTATAAACTTCTCTTGGGAAGATTAGATATAACAATTTCCATGAACCAAGGTAGTATATATATAATATTAAGACACATAAACAATAAGTTAATTTATAATAAAATCTAAGAATCTATTTCTGAGAATCTATTATAGTTGAGAATCAATAAGAACCAATGAATAAAGACACTATTAAAGCTCCAGGTCGCTAAAGAGCTAATTTTACTTAATCTTAAATTAGATCTCTTATAATCCTAAACTTAGTTAATGCCCTCGCTTTAGGGTCAGATATTTGCCATTCAATTCTTTTGGGATTAGAAATATTAGGATACTCATTTAAACGGTATATCCAAAACGTTACATTTGAAAGCTGGACGTTTAACTAATAACTTATACCAGGTCTCTAAATTAGTCATTTTAGGCCTATCTTGAATTAGTTTTAACCAACGGTAAACAACTATACCGAGTGGAATATCACCAATACTAAACTCATTGCCTGAAACATAAATATTTCTCTGCAAATGATCATCTAATATTTGCATAACCTTAATCATTCCCTGCCGACTTGCCTCAATGACTCCGATATTTCTATCCTCATAAGGAGTTCTAACTAGACCTAAAAAGAGAGGAACAATATATTGACCAACAGTGGTCTGTTGCCAATCCATCCACTGATTTGCATTTGCACAAATCTGCGGATCTGATGGATAAATACCACCCGAATCATATTTACTCGCTAAATATCTAACAATAGAATTGGATTCCCATAAAATAAATCCATCCTCTTCTATTGTTGGTATTCTTGCATTTGGATTTAGTGTAAGATAATCCAGCGTATTTAAATTTCCATATTTTCCTCCAAAATCCAGTTGCTCGTATTCAACACCAATTTCATTTAGTGTCCATAAAACTTTCTGTACATTAGATGAATCTTTGCGACCATAAACTTTGAGCATATTATCTTCCATATTAACAAAATTAAAAAA
>MDTB01056926.1_pt1 | contig 61311 bp, 65 predicted proteins | sample 811161 | NCBI WGS metagenome assembly MDTB01 (sample SAMN05326650, study PRJNA326480) | marine metagenome | isolation source: seawater | place: Mediterranean Sea | collected 2009
AAATTATTACGAAGATTACCATGGTGTTAAATTTGATGAAGAGTGTTCATCAGAAGCAGTTAGTTTATCAAAGAAGTATTTAATCAATTTAAAACTTCCCGACAACGCTTTAGATGTTTTAGATGAAACAGCTGCAGCTGTCAAAATTAATGACAAAAGATCATCTAAAAATATTAATAAATTGGATATTCAAAAAACAATTTCAAAAATTGCCAATATACCTGAAAACAGTATTAAGTCAGATGATAGAGTAAAATTAAAAAATTTAGAAAGAGATTTAAAAACTCTTATTTTTGGTCAAGATAAAGCAATAAAAGTTGTATCTTCGTCTATAAAACTTTCAAAGGTTGGGTTGAGAAATAAAGATAAACCAATAGGTTCTTTTTTATTCTCCGGGCCAACAGGTGTTGGTAAAACCGAATTGACCAAACAACTGGCCAATACTATGAAAATGAAATTTATTAGATTTGATATGTCAGAGTATATGGAGAGACATAGCGTTTCAAAACTTATTGGAGCTCCACCAGGATATGTTGGCTTTGATCAAGGAGGACTGCTAACAGATGCAGTAGATAAGAACCCATATTCTGTTGTTTTACTTGACGAAATTGAAAAAGCCCATCCCGATTTATTTAACTTGTTACTTCAAGTAATGGATTATGGCAAGTTGACCGACCACCTTGGGAAAAAAGTAGATTTTACTAATGTAATCCTCATCATGACAAGTAATATTGGAGCAGAAGAGATTGTCAGAGAAAAAGTTGGATTTTTCGGTGAAAATTTAAAAGATGATAATCAAAAAGCTATAACTAAATTCTTCAGTCCTGAATTTAGGAATAGGCTTGATTCTATTGTAAACTTTGAGATGCTTAAAAAACAGAATGTTATTAAAGTTGTAGATAAATTTTTAATGGAGTTAGAATCTATCTTAATAGAGAAAAATATTTCTGTGAATACAACTGAAAAAGCTAAATTGAAAATTTTAGAACTTGGATTTGATCATATCAATGGTGCCAGACCGATGGCAAAAATAATTGAAGAAAAAATAAAACTTCCACTTGCCGAAGTAATGCTTAAGAAAAATGACAAATTAAGTAGTGTAAAAATTGATTATTGTCCAAAACTTAAAACTTTTAAATTTTCTTTCACTGATACAAAAAAAAAGTTAGTTACTGTTTTTGCTGAAAGGTGATAACTTTTCAAGATAGCTTAGTGCATCCAGCATTTTCTCATTTTCTTGCATAAGAAAATTTTTAATAGGTTTATTAAGAATTTCTTTACTAAACCAGTGATTGCTGTATGTAAGTTTTGGGATGTAGCCCCTAGAGATCTTATGTTCCCCTTGCGCACCAGCTTCTATTGTATTTATTTTTTTTTTTATTGCATATTCAATTGCCTGATAATAGCAAAGCTCAAAATGCAAATATGGTATTTCCTCCATACACCCCCAATATCTCCCATATAAAGTGTTGTTTCCAATAAAATGAATTGAGCAACCTAATAACTTTTCCTTTTTATAAGCAGAGATTAAAAGAGTTCTTTTTACAGTCTGAATATTTATAAGTCCTTTAAAAAAATTATAGTTCAAATACGGTCTTGACCATTTTTTTTCTATAGTATGGAGATAACATTTATATAAATTGATTATATCTTGATTATTAATATTCTTTCCTTCCTTTGTAACAAATGAAATCCCACTTTCTTTTAGAGAGTTCCTTTCTTTTATTATAGCTTTTTTCTTTCTGCTTTTCATCGAATCAAGAAAATCATCAAAATCGGAGAAAGAATTATTAATCCAGTGATATTGAATTCCAATCCTTTTGAAAAAATTAAATCTTTCAAGCTTTTTAGAATTGTCAAAGTTTATAAAATTAGCATGAAATGAAGAAATATTTCTCTTTTTTAAAAAGTCAACAAGAAGATTTATAATTTCATCAAAATTTACTGAGTTTTTAGAATAAATAAATTTTAGTCTTGTAACTGGTGTAAATGGTATTCCTGATAAATACTTGGGAAAATATTCAGAACCTGTTTGGTAATAAGCATTTTCAAATACTTGGTCAAAAATATATTCTCCATATGAATTAAGTTTTTTGAAGTTGGGTATTAGAGCTACAATTGAATTATTTTCTTTAAATACAATGTGTTGAGGAATCCAACCCGAGGATTCATTTGTACATTCACTATCCTCTAAAAGTTTGAAAAAAGAGTATTCTATAAATGGCGAAGAGTCTAAAAAACTTTTCTCGCAAAACTGTTCTGCATTTTTAATAGAAGAAATCGAGTCAATATTCATTTTATTAATAATAGATAGCAAAGATACCTTCAATTTCAACTGGCGAGTTTTTGGGCAAACTTGAAACTCCGATAGCAACTCTGCTATGTTTTCCGTCATCTCCTAAAACTTCGACAATAGAATCAGAAGTAAAATTAAGTAAATCTGAATGATTAAAGAACCCATCTTCAGAGTTAAAATAACCTTTTATAGAGCAACATTTAATCCTCAAAATGTCTTTATTTATGTTTTTTACGCAATCATTGAGATTCCATAAAAGATTTGCAGTTGTTATTTGCATAATTTTTTTATATTCATTTAAATTGATTTTATTCTTTATCTTTCCTGGTGAATTAATACCCTCTTTGGTTAGGGGTAATTGACCGGAAATGAATACAAAATTATTGCTAATTACGAAAGGTTTATAGTTTGCTATTGTAGTGTTTTTTGGGAGAAATCTTTTAATCTTTAATTTTTTCAGTCTATTCTCTAAAAAATCACTCATCAATTGTATGATTACAAGTTAAGCATTTAAATTTTTTTGATTCCTTATACATGGTAAAATTTCCGCATTTGTCGCATGGATCACCCTCAAAAGTATAATGATTTTGTATTTTCTCGGTTTCAGACTTTTCATTTTCATTAGTTATGAGTGTTAGATTATTATCAAAAACTTTTTTTCTGATGTAACCTTTACTGGTAAACTCTTTTAAAACAATCTCAGCATCTTTTTTTTTACTTTCTATATTTTCATGGGGAAGGAGTTCGGTCGTTTGATTTTGCTCTTGATTGCTGAAGTCATCTCTTCCAAGGTAGGAAATTGCTAGCTCTTTAAAAATATAATCTAAAACAGATGTCGAGAATTTTATTTCGGTGTTACCATGAACTTGTCCGCTGGGTTCAAAGCGTGTGAAAGTGAAAGCTTCAACAAATTCTTCTAAAGGCACACCATATTGAAGTCCGATGGACACAGCGATTGCAAAATTATTCATTAAACTTCTAAAAGCCGCCCCTTCCTTGTGCATATCTATAAATATCTCGCCAATTGAACCATCCATATATTCTCCAGTTCTTAGATATACTTTGTGATTATTTATAGAGGCTTTTTGCGTGTAACCTTTTCTTCTATGAGGAAGTTTTTTTCTATTTGTTGTTTTATTTTTATTAAATTCTTCATTTTGTAAATTTTTTATTTGTTTTATTAAGATTTTTGTTTCCATGTCCATTTTTTTTACAAATGATTTGTCTTTGTTTTCTGCTGAAGAAACTAGATGGTTATTAATTTTCTCAATAAAATTGTCGATAAAGTTTTTTAAATCGTTATATTTATTCATAGGTTTATTTGAAAAAATAATTTATGTTATGAGTTTATCATATAATTCTTGGTTTTTTAAAATATATTGTAATATTTTCGCAAAAAAAATTGGTGTGGATGATTATGGAAATCAATATTTTCTTAAAAGTAAATTGTCACCTAAAAATAATTTTAGACAAAGACGTTTAGTGATCTATAATGGTGTTGTTGAGGCAAGTAAAATTCCTCAAGAATGGAATGCTTGGCTTCATCATATGACAGATGAAATTCCAAATAAGGAAGAAAAAAGACCCGTGTGGATAAAGGATCACGTTCCCAATTTGACAGGTACTCCTTTTGCATACGAATACAAAGATAAAAAAGATTCAACAAAGATAAAAAATGTATATTCGATATGGAAACCCAAGAAAAAATAAGAATTAAAAAATTCTTTTTTGGTATTATTGCTTTTACCATCATACTTAATTTAGTGTTTTCTAATAAAAGTAGAATCGTTGAAGACGTTAATAGCTACTTCGCGACTTTCAATAAAATTGATGGAGTATCTGTTGGAACAGATGTAGTTATTTCAGGAATAAAAGTAGGGCAAGTTAATAAAGTGTTTATAAAAGAAAATTACCCTCAAATTTCTTTTATTGTTCACAAGAATATAATGATTTCAGAGGATTCATCTGTATCTATTCAAACAGATGGGCTATTTGGAAAAAAATTTCTATTAATTGAAGTAGGTGGTAATGATAATTATTTGAAAGATGGAGATAAATTTTCATTTTCTGAGGATTCTATTGTTATTGAAGAGTTATTAGGAAAAATAATTGAAATTGGGGAAAAAAATAAAGGATTATGAAACAAAATTATATTGAAACTATCTTAGGCGCTATAACTTTCTTGATTGCTAGCCTATTTCTTGTGAAATTTATAAGTGTTAATAGCGATAAAAGCTCTGAAAGTTCGTATTTACTGAAAGCTAAGTTTATTAAAGTTGGCGGTATTATGATTGGAAACGATGTAAAGTTGAGTGGTGTGAAAATAGGAGTAGTAAGTGATGTTAAACTTGATGAAGATTACTTTGCAGAAGTTATATTTAAAATATATTCAGAGATAAAAGTTCCTGAAGATGTAACTGTAGAAGTAGCAAATGATGGTATTTTAGGTAATAAATATTTATCTTTAACACCATTAAATAGAGATAAAAAACAATTTTTAAAAGCTAATAGCGAAATTAAAAATGTTAAAGATTTTGAATCAATTGAGGATCAAGTAAGTAAAATAATTTTTTTAGCTACCCAATAATGAATAAACAAGCCGAAAAAGAATTTTTATGGATTGACAAAAATCAAAAGATAATATCATGCGAAGAGACTAACAAAGTTCTAAATGAAAATTTTTCTGAAGTGATCTCTTTACTTCAAAGTACATTTGATGACGCAATCTTGCTCGGATGCGATGAAGATGAGTTCAAAAGTAAAATAACCAGTATTATTAAAGAGTTAGATTTCTCAATTGGAAAAGAATGAGATTATTGATTTATTTTAAATGTTTTATACTAATTAACTTTAATTTACTGTTTGCTCAAGAAATAGAATGTCAAGGTGCGGTTCTAAGAGTTTTAAATAAGACAACTAATGAAAAAAATTATTATACAGTTCCACTTTCTCGAACCATTGAACTTGACAATTCAAGCATAGTAATACACAGATGTGTTAAGGTCGAAAAGGAGGAAAAAAATGATGAAGTTGCTCTTCTCACTCATAAATTATTAAGTAACTCTGAAAAAGTTTTCTTTGGTTGGATTTTTAAATCATCACAGTATATTAATTCGCCGAACAACCCAATTTATGACATTAAACTTGAAAAATGCTTAATTGAAGATCCAATCTTCCTAAAAAACAAAGGATCTATTTAAAGTAATCTAAAATATAGGTGTCTAATTTTTTTGGAAAAATTGGGTTTTCGTTTAACCTATTTTTTTTTAGTAGTTCAAGGTATTTTTTTTTTGAAATCTTTTTGGTTCCAAATTGTTTAAGATGTTCAGTGTAAAATTGTGTGTCAATAAACTTAAACCCGCCTTGCTTTAATAATGCAGCGAGATAAGTTAATGCTATTTTACTTGCATTCTTTTGCAGGCTAAACATACTCTCTCCACAGAATATCTCTCCAACAATAATTCCATATAAACCTCCAACAAGTAGATTGTTTTGGTAACATTCAATTGATTTTGCAAAACCCAATTTATGAAGTTTAGTATAATTATCAATAATTTGCTTATTTATCCATGAATCACTTCTATATTTATTTTTTGCACAAAGATTGATAATTTTTTCGAAATTTAAATTAATTTCAATTCTGTAATTCTCTTTTTTGATAATTTTACATAAACTTTTAGATACTTTAAATTCATTTAAGTCTATAACTCCTCTCTCTTTTGGTTCTACCCAAAAAATATATGGATCATAATTGGAATCCGACATTGGAAAAACGCCCTTTTGATAAGCTTTGAGTACTAGGTCAGTTGATAAAAACATAATCTAAGAATTCATTCTATCATACCAACTTATATCGAATTTTGCGTCTATAAAATTTTTGTGATTTAAAATTCTTTTTAATACTTGAATATTTGTATCTATTCCTTCTATGACATATTCATCTAAAGCTCTAGTCAGTCTCATTATACATTCCTGTCTATTTTTTCCTTTAGAGATTATTTTTGCAATTAGACCATCATAAAAAGATGTTACACTACACCCAGAGTAAAGAAGTGAGTCAATTCTGATTCCAGGACCACCGGGAGGGTGGTATGTCTTAACTAAACCAGTGGAGGGGAACATTGTAATTGGATTTTCAGCGTTTATTCGACATTCAATTGAATGACAATTTTTTTTTACTTCCTCTTGCATAAGAGATAATTTATCTCCCGACGCAACATTTATTTGTTCTTTTACGATATCAATATTGAACACCTCTTCTGTAACTGTATGTTCAACTTGAAGTCGGGTATTCATCTCAATAAAAAAAAAATCACCATTGCTATAAAGATATTCAACTGTACCTAAGCTTTGGTAACCTTCATTCTTAAATGCTTGCATTGTCATATCACAAACTCTCTTTCTTTCAGACTCACTTATAGCTGGACTTGGACATTCTTCAATAATTTTTTGATTTCTTCTTTGAATAGAGCATTCTCTTTCACCTATATGAATAAGGTTCCCGTATTTGTCGCCTATAATTTGGACTTCTATATGTCTTGGGTTTTCAATGAATTTTTCGATATATACATTATCATTCCCAAAACTTTGAATAGTTTCTTTTTTAGCCAGTAGAAAGTTATCTTTAAGATCTGCCTCATTATAAACTTTTTTAATACCTCTTCCACCACCACCATTACTTGCTTTAACTAGAACAGGGTACCCAATTTCTTTTGATATGTTTTTTGCTTCTGACAAGTTTTTAATATTTTTTTTACTTCCAGGTATTATCGGTAAACCCAATTGCTTAGCAAAGTTTTTTGCTTTAACTTTATCTGCCATTTTTTCAATATGATCATGTTTTGGTCCTATGAACTGAAACCCATGATCATTTACAATTTTTGCAAAACTAGAGTTTTCAGATAACATACCAATTCCAGGATGTATTGCATCTACATTTGCTATTGTAGCGGCTGAGATTATTGAAGGTATATTTAGGTAGGAGTTTTTAGGTTGAGGAGGCCCAATACAAACACTTTCATCAGCCAATCTAACAAACATTTCTTTTTCATCTGCAGTAGAATGAACTACGACTGTTTTTATGTTTAACTCTTTACACGCTCTAAGAATTCTTAGAGCAATCTCACCTCTGTTTGCAACTAAAATTTTTTTAAGCATTATTCAATAAGAACTAGAGGTTCACCAAATTCAACAGGAGCTTCATTTTTAATATATATTTTTTTTACTGTACCGTTTCTATCAGCAACAATTTCGTTCATAGTTTTCATAGCTTCTATAATTAATAACACTTGACCAATTTTAACATTTTGACCTACTTCAATAAATTGTTTTGAGCCAGGCTCTGGACTCAGGTAAGCGGTGCCTACTAATGGTGACTTGAGAGATTCTTCAGGTTTCTCCTTAATTGAATCTTTATGAATTGATTCAATATTTTTTGTAATTTCTAATTCTTTTCTTAATTCACTGGGATTTTTTTTTAATTTATAAGAGAATTTTCCATCAGATATGTCTAATTCTTGCAAATTATTCTTTTCCATTAACTCAGATAAGAATGCAATGTCATCAATTATTTTTTTATCTAACTTCCTCATATCAAAGATACTTCAATGAATTAATTGCTATTTGATAAACATAGTTTCCAAATCCAGCTATGATACCATTAACTACCGGGCTAACAAAAGAGTTTTTTCTGAACTCTTCTCTGTTATAAATATTTGAAATATGTACCTCAATTTTAGGAATTTGAAGTATTTTAAGAGCATCATGTATTGCTATTGAAGTATGGGTAAAAGCTCCTGCATTGATTATCAAGCCTTCATAATTTTTGGATTCATGAATTTTATCAATAATGTCGCTTTCAGAATTACTTTGAAAAAATACTAATTCTAAATTATCTTTTTGGAATACTTTGATACATTCATTTTGGATTTGCTGTAAAGTCTTTGTGCCATAAATTTCTGTTTCTCTTTTTCCAAGCAAATTAAGATTGGGTCCGTTTATAATTATTATTTTTTTCATTTCTTTCTTTTCATTTCATAGTCCAAGTCTGCTAATTTTTTTTTCAGAAAAGGGTCTTTTGTAATTTTTTTTGCTCTTTCTATGTGAATTTTTGCACTATCAAATTTCCCGGTTAATAAATATTTCTCAGCAAAAGCATAAGATGAATAATCTAATTTTTTTAATTTTCCATAATTTAACCCTAAATAGTGCCATGCATCAATGGGAAATTCATCTTTTTTTACATACGTCAATAAAAGCTGAATTGATTTTTCTTGATTGATTTTTTCACCGCTGTGGTAAAGAGATTTAGCCAAAAATAATTTGAATCCTTTTTCATTTGGTAAAATTTCTGAAGAAATTAAAAAGGCTTTTATTGCTTTATTAAAATTTCCATTTTCGTATAGCATTTGTCCTTTTAGTTCATAAAAGTAAGGATTTTTTGAATCCAATTGAATACATTTTTTTATCAATACCATTGCTTTGTCAATTTTTCCAATTCTATAATTATTTAAGGCATAAGCATACATACTCTCCAGTTCATTTTTTTGAGTGTATAAAATATCAAGTTGTTCTTTTTTTAAAAAGAATCCATTGAGTTTTGCTTTTATAAGCTTAAATCTAAAATTCAATTTATGATATTCTTTTATCTCTTGATCTTCTAAGTTTATTTGTATGTTTCTTATTCTTTCTGATGAAAGTGGATGTGTAAGAAAGTAGGGGTTAATTCTTTTTAGTTTTTGATTTCTTTGAATTTCTTTGAAAACATTTATCAAGCCTTGAAGTGAAAAACCATTATTTTTGAGTAGTCTTATTGCAGTTTGGTCAGCAAGCGATTCCTGCGATCTAGAAAAAGCTAACATCTTTGCCATGCTTAAATGCTGGCCTCCCATTAATAATGCTGAACCTATTTCCGATGCTCCACCTGCAATTGCACCGACTGCAAGAATTGAGGATAGAATGTTTATTGCTGAATTTTTCTCCATTGCCATTTGTCTTTTTTGAAAATGTCCTCCTATAACATGACCAATCTCATGAGAGATAACACCAGCTAAATCATTGACCGAAGTGCTCTTTAATAAAAGTTCGGTTGTGAAAAAAAATTTTTTATCCGGAGTTACTAAAGCATTTATAAATTTTTGATTGTCCAGGTAAAAAGTTAAAACATCGTTTTCTAATTGGGTGCCTTTAACAAGGATTTTACTAATATCAGTTAAAAAATTTTCAATTTCTGCATCTCGAATTACATTTATTGAATTAGCTTTTACTGAATTTAAAAAAAAAAAAATTATAAAAGTTATTAGTATTCTCATAAAAATTAGTTTAATTTATTTTATATTCTTAATGACAGATAAAACATATTTTCCAGCGAGTAGATCAAACATAGATTCATTTTATGTTATGGAATTACTATACAACGCAAATAAACTCGAAGCGAATGGAAAAAAAATCTTTCATCTTGAATTAGGTGAGCCAGAACCTAGAACACCAAAAAAAATATTACAAGAAGCTTCTAGATTATCTAAGTTGTCGATCCCGGGATATACCCCTTCAAATGGGATTGAGAGTTTAAGGCAAAAAATATCTGACTTTTATAATGGTAAATACAATTTAAGCATTAATCCAAATCAAATCTTTATTACAACAGGTTCTTCGGGAGCATTTTTGTTGTCCTTCCTATCATGCTTTGACCCGGGGTCAAAAGTTGCAATATTTAGTCCTGTATATCCAGCATATAGAAATATACTTAAATGCTTAAATATTGAAGTTTTAGAGATTTTTCCTGATAAAAACTCTATTGATAAGATCAATCCATATCTAATTCCTAAGGAGAAAATTGATGGATTAATAATTTCGAATCCTAACAATCCGAATGGACAAACATTCTCTAGAGATGAGTTGAACTTTATTTATGATTATTGTAAAAAAAATAATGTGATTTTAATTTCTGATGAAATTTATCATGGCATCGAATACGCTAAAAAAATTGATTCCATGTTAAACCTTGGTAACGAAGTAATCGTTGTTAATAGTTTTTCAAAGTTCTTTTGTATGCCAGGGTGGAGACTGGGATGGGTTATCGTCCCAGAAACTCTAACTACAAATTTTTTAAAACTTTCTCAGAATCTTTTTATTTCATCGGGAAATGTAGCTCAATATTCTGCTTTGAAAGCATTTGATTGTTTAAAAGAATTAAATGAAATTGTTAAGATTTATCATTCAACTAGAGATAAAGCTTTTAAAATTTTGAATAATATACAAATAATTGATTTTAAGAAACCGGAAGGATCATTTTATTTTTATTTAAATGTAAGCAAAACGGGTTTAGACTCATTTGAGTTTGTAAATAAATTGATGGCTGATACAGGAGTAGTTCTTACACCAGGCATTGACTTTGATAAAAAGTTTGGAGAAAAAACAGTTAGGCTATCTTTTTCATCAAAGCAAGATATAGTTTTAGAAGCCACAGAAAAAATTTCTTGTTGGTTTAAAAAAAATTATTGATTCCACCATCCTTGTCTTTTCTCAACTTTTTTTTCATCGTTTTTAGTTATAACTTTTATCTGATTTAATTTGTCTTTTTCTTCTTTGTTAGTGGAGGTGGACCTTTTCAAATCTTTTTCATCATCAAAACTATTTGCCTTAGCCCTGTAACTAACTCTTTTGATGGGCGGGTCAGTTTTTAAATCTTTCTTAGAACTCTCTTTTCTTGAAGAATTTGCAGATGATGTTTTTAGATAATTAGAAAAGTTTTCGATATTAGTGGTTTCGTGACAATTTTTATATAAAATTTCTGTTTCAGAACATATTAAATATTCATTTTCTCTTAGATTAGGGTAATTTATATTTGAGACTTTCTTCGAAAGAATAGTTTTTTGGGAAACTTTTATTTTTCCTGAAATAACATTAAATAACTTTTCTCCAGTTAAAAGATAGATGTTTCTGTAAATTGCATTTAGTGCATACTCATTACATACTTTAATTAATTGTTCGAATAAAAAATCACTTGATGTAACACTACCGTACCCGTTACAACTATGACATCTTATTGACATAACGGTATCGGTAGTTACTTTAAGTCTTTGTCTAGAAAGCTCTAATAGACCAAAATTACTAATTCTTCCTATTTGAACTCTTGCTCTATCATCTCTGATACACTCCCTAAGTTTTCTCTCAACTTTTATATTGTGACCTCGATCAAGCATATCTATAAAATCAATAACTACCAAACCGGCTAGATCTCTTATCTTCAGTTGTTTGCATATCTCTTCGGCGGCTTCCATATTAGTTCTAAATGCTGTATCTTCTATATTTCTCTGTTTAGTATATTTACCTGAATTAATATCAATAGCGACAAGTGCTTCAGTTTGATTTATTACTAAATATCCACCTGACTTTAAGTTTACAGTTGGGTTGTTGATGCCTATAATTTTTTTTTCTAGACCAAAATTTGAGAATAAAGGTTTCTTGTCACTATACAATTTTACTGATTTTATTGAGCCTGGCATGAATTGCTTAATAATTTCTTTAGACTTTTTTAATGTGACTTTTTCATTTATTAATATTTCATCAAAAGTATTATCATAATAATCTCTTAAACATCTTTTGATAATATTATCTTCTTCATGTATTAAACTCGGCGCATTAGATTTAATTGTCTTAGATGTTATTTCAGACCAAAGCTTTATTAAAGAGTTGTAATCTCTTTTTATTTCTTTAATTCCCATTACCTGTCCTGCAGTGCGAATTATAACCCCCATACCCTTTTTGATATTCAACTTGTTTAATAAATCTTTTAATTTTTTTCGGAGTTTAATATCATCAATTTTTCTTGATATACCGCCGCCTTTATTTGTATTAGGCATTAATACACAATATTTACCTGCTAATGACAACCTAGTTGTAACGGCTGCACCTTTATTGCCTCTCTCTTCTTTCACAACTTGTATTAATATAACTTGGTTGCTTTTAATTACTTCCTGAATACTATACTTTTTGTGAAAAATTATTTGTGATTTTTTGATGGATGGTTTAAATCTTTTTTTTTTTTTAAATTTTTGAGTTGGAAATTCATCAATTGGTTTGTAGTTAAAGAAATCAATAACTTTGGATAAAAAACCTTGTTGATGCATGAGTTCATTAGATACTTTTTGTTGACTATTCAAATGATCTTCAGAAAATTCCTCCTCCTCTTCCTCATCCTCCTCCTCATCGATTGGAATTGTCTTTGATGCTTCAAGTTCTTGTTGAAGCAATTTTTTTTTATCCGCTGTAGGAATTTTAAAATAATCCGGATGAATTTCATTGTAAGCTAGAAAACCATGTTTATTTCCCCCATAATCAACAAATGCAGCTTGAAGTGAAGGTTCAACTCTGACAATTTTTGCTAGGTAAATATTTCCTTTTATTCTTTCATTTTTTATTTTTTCTGATTCGTAATCAATCAAGCTGTTATTTTCAATCATCGCAACTCTTATTATGTTTTGAGATGCATCAATTAACATTTTCTTCTTCATTTTCGTTTTCCTTATAATTCTTTATTCAATTTGTATTTTAATAATACACGTAAATTAAAAAAAATCATGGAACATATTGATTTTTTTTTAAAAAAAAACACTATATCTAGTATAACTTATTATTTTTTAAATTGATTTATTTTTTTAAACTCATATTTTTTTTAATTATTTATCTTAATCAAGCATATTCTAATGAATTAGTAAATTTAAGATTTGGCTCTAATGGAGAAAAAAACAGAATTGTTCTCGATCTTAAACAAGACATTTCATTTAATCATAAAGTTTATGAAAGAAAGATTGAGATAATCTTTAAAAACACCGTCAGCGTAAAAAAAAAAAATTAAAACCAAAAATAATTTAAGTTCAATTGATTACAATGAGAAACTAAATAAATTATCATTAAATTTTAATAAAACAATTTTTTCAACAAATATTTATCTACTTAAAAAAAAGAAGAATTTACACTCTAGAATTGTTATTGATTATTCTTTAAAAAGAGAGAAAAAAAAAACAATTATAATTGACCCAGGTCATGGGGGGAAGGATTCGGGGGCAATTGGTGTTTTTAAAAACCTAGAAAAAAACATCACACTAAAATTGGGTTTACTTCTTAAAAAGACATTTGAAAAAGAGACGGACTTTAGGGTGATTCTTACAAGAGATAAAGATATATTTTTAAAGCTAAGAAATAGAACAAAAATAGCTAAAAAGAATAATGCAGATTTATTTATTTCCCTGCATGCTGATTATAACAGAAATGCTAGTGCAAGAGGAATTTCTCTCTACACATTATCCGAGAAAGCTTCAGATAAAGAAGCTGCTGCATTGGCTAGAAGAGAAAACAGATCGGATTTAATTGATGGTATTGATCTATCTGATGAAACATCTGAAGTTACATCAATATTATTAGATTTAACAAAAAGAGATACCTTGAATCAATCTAGTTTGTTAGTTAAATTTTTAATAAAATCATTTAAAAATGACTTAAATCTTTTGCAAAGAACGCATCGATCCGCTGGTTTTGCTGTTTTAAAATCATTAGATATACCATCTGTTCTTCTTGAAATGGGCTATCTTTCAAACAAGAAAGATTCAAGACTAATTATTTCAGAAGATTATCAAAGAAAATTATCAAATAAAATCGTAAAAGCTGTTATAAACTACTTTAACTGGAAAGCAAAAAATAGTGAGTAGATTTTGAAATGATAAGGTATTTAAAAAATTTTTTTATGTTATTCTTAATTGGAATAATTTCTATCTTTTTAACCCTAATTTTTGTTATTTACATGTTTGGAAAAGATCTTCCAAATTTTGAAAAACTTTCTTTTTATCAACCAAGGCTAGTGTCTAAAATATTTACTTCTAATGCAAATTTTCTAGAAGACTATTCTAATGAAAATAGAATTTTTGCTAAATATCAAGAAGTCCCCACAGAATTAATAAATTGCTTTTTAGTATCTGAAGACGTTAACTTCTATAACCACGTTGGTATAGATGCAAAAGGTATTTTTCGTGCATTCGTAAAGAATATTCTCAAAACATTCAGCAATAAAAGATTAGAAGGCGCCTCAACGATTACCCAACAAGTTGCTAAAAACTTTTTATTAACTAATGAGATATCATACAGCAGAAAAATTAAAGAGATCATATTAGCATTAAGAATGGAAAAAGTTCTCGAAAAAGAACAAATTATGGAATTGTACTTAAATGAAATTTATTTAGGAGGAGGTTCTTATGGGATTAGATCTGCGTCTCTAAATTATTTTAACAAAGCCTTATCTGACCTTGAGTTAGATGAAATGGCTATGTTAGCTGCTTTACCCAAAGCTCCGTCAACATACAACCCTTACAAGAATCCTGTTAAAGCACTTAAAAGAAGAAATTGGGTGATTAAAAGACTTCTTGATGAGGGTTTCATTAAAATTGATGAATATGAATTAATAATTCGCAAACCGATAAAGCTGTCAAAAAGTAAAAAAATCTTAAATAATAGAGCTTCCTTTTTTAAAGAAGAGGTTAGAAGGGAAATCATTTCGATGTTCAATGAAAACAAACTGTATGATAGTGGGATGACCATAATGACAAGTTTGGACGAAAAAATTCAACTCCAAGCTGAAGATTCATTTAAAAAAGGAATAGATGACTTTTCAAAAAGGAAAGGATGGCAAGGTCCACTTACAAGTTTCAAAGAAAAAAAAGATTTTTTAAAAAAAATTAAAGAATTTAAAAAACCTGAAGGTTTATTTGAAAAAAAGATTGGTGTGGTTACAAAAATAAAAAAAAAGGAATTGTTATTATACTCAGCAATCAAAAAGAAATCACACTTAAATTAGAAAATATGAAACTCATAAAGGATGCAGATTTTGAGATGAAACAAAAGTTTACAGTAGGTGATGTTGTTGTACTTGAGTTTGATAAGGATTTAAAAAATTATAATTTAAGTCAAATTCCAAAAGTCAATGGTGGACTAATTGTTATAGAAAATAATACAGGAAGAATTTTAGCAATGGTAGGTGGTTATGATTCAAGCTCCTCATTTAATAGATCAACTCAAGCAAAAAGGCAATTAGGTTCATCTTTTAAGCCTATAGTTTATCTCGCTGCTCTTGAAGATGGTTATTCACCTGTTAGTAAGGTGCTTGATGCCCCGTTTGTAATCGACGATTATTCCAAAGATGGTATTTGGAGACCAACTAATTATGGAGATAAATTTTATGGATTAAGTACTTTGAGACTTGGAATTGAAAAGTCAAGAAATCTCATGACAGTAAGGCTTTCAGATAGAATTGGTTTAGAAAAAATTGCTAAAATTTCTACTGACCTTGGTATTTATAAAGATTTCCCATACTTAATTTCTAGCTCACTTGGTTCCCTTGAAAGTTCATTAATTAGAATAACTTCGGCTTATGCTTCATTGGCAAATGGAGGTCAAAAGGTGACCCCTGTGATTATCGATGCTATTTATGATAATAGAGGTAATTTTTTATATAAAGGTGATACTAGAAATTGCCTCAAGTGTAATGTTCCATCAAAAATAGATCTTGACACTTCAAAAATAAATAATTTAGAAATACCCGATATAATAAATAACAAAAAAAATATCTTTTCTTCTGAATCGGGTTACCAAATGACTTCATTTCTAATGGGAGTGATTGAAAGAGGTACTGCCAAAAATATTAATAACTTTGATTTTCAAGTCGCTGGAAAAACTGGAACAACTAACAACAATCAAGATGCTTGGTTCATCGGATACAATTCAGAGATTACTGTTGGAGTGTTTGTGGGCTACGATGTTCCAAAATCACTTGGGAGATATGAGACCGGGTCAAAAGTTGCAGCTCCAATTTTTCAAAATTTAATGAAAAAACTTTATGAAAAATACAAACCAAAGCCATTCGTAATACCTGAAGAAATTAAATTTATAAATATTGATTTAGTTTCAGGTGAACCCAGTAATTCAGGTTTTATAACAGAAGCATTTAAAAATAACTTTGATTTTGATTTTGACGAAAAGAATGATAATAAGAATAAAAAATTTAATTTTAGAGGGTTCTATTAGTTATCATGGATAATTCAGACTTAATCATAAAACTGCAGGGTTTAATTAAAAACCTGAGGGGGTTTGTTTGAAAAGAAAGACTTAAGAAACGAACTAAATATAATTAATAAAAGACTTGAAAATCAAGATAATTGGAAAAATCATGAGCTGTTAAACCAAGACATGAAAAGAAAGAATTTTCTTGTTACCTTTATAGATTCGGTTGAAAATAATTTTAGAAACTTTGAAGATACCAAAGAGTTATTATCGATGTCTCAGCAAGGTCATGATGAAAATTTAATTTCTGATTTAAATAATGAATTAAATTCAATCGAAGAAAATTTAAGTAAGTTATACCTTGAAACCCTTTTAACTGGTAAAGCTGATTCTAACAACTCTCTTTTAGAGATTCATTCAGGTGCAGGTGGCGTGGAATCACAAGATTGGGTTGCAATTTTATTTAGAATGTATTCTAGATGGAGTGACTCAAGGGGCTTTAAGACTGAGTTAGTAGATCAAAATATAGGAGAAGAGGCTGGCTTTAAATCAATAACGTTTAAGGTTGTTGGAGAAAATTCTTATGGATGGTTAAAACATGAAAATGGAGTTCACAGGCTTGTAAGAATTTCTCCTTTTGACTCTCAATCGAGAAGACATACCAGCTTTGCCTCAGTATTCTGTTATCCAGAGATCGATAGTAGTATAGAAATAATAATAAATGAAAAGGATCTTAAGATTGACACTTTTAGAGCATCAGGAGCAGGAGGTCAACATGTTAATAAGACAGATAGTGCAATAAGGATAACTCATCTTCCATCAAAAATTAACGTACAATGTCAAAGTAGTAGGTCTCAACATAGAAATAAATCTTTAGCAATGGAAATGCTTCGTTCTAAGTTGTATGAACAGCAAATTGCAAAGGAGGAGGAGGAAAACAAAAAAAATAGATCGGAGAGGGGAGAAATAGGTTGGGGGAACCAAATAAGATCATATATTCTTCAACCCTACACCATGGTTAAGGATCATAGAACAAAGAAACAAATATCTGATACGAGTGGTGTGCTTAATGGAAAAATTGATATATTTTTAGAGAATCAACTAATTAAATTTAGTTAGAAATATAATTTAAAACCTCTTGCGCATGACCTTTTACTTTTACTTTTCTCCAAGCATTAATGAGAGTTAAATTTTCATCAAATAAAAATGTTGACCTTTCAATCCCCATATATTTCTTTCCATACATTGATTTTTCAACCCAAACATTAAAAGCTTTACATAATTTTAAGTCTTGGTCAGATGCAAGTTTTAATTTTAAATTATATTTTAAAATAAATTTTTGATGTTTTTCAATTGTATCTTTAGACACACCTATGATTGCTGTATTTTTTTTCTTAAATTTTTCAAAGAGTTCTGTAAATTCTAACGCCTCTTTCGTGCAGCCTGGGGTATCATCTTTGGGATAGAAATAAACAATAAGCTTTCCACCTAATAAATCATTGGAATTAATAGATATAGAGTTATCAATTGTAAAATCTAAATTTTTTAATTTTTCACCTATTTTCATAATTAATCAGATTTTTATATAGTTTTTTAGCATCTTAGTTATATTAATAAATATATTATGAAATCCAAAAAAAACTTTAGAATATCATTTGTTGTCTCTGTAATTTTTTTATTTTTTATTACAATTATTTCAAGTTTTATTTTTATAATTTCTTTAAAACCAGTCAAGATAAATTTTTTGAATTATTTTGATAGAGAAAGCAAGATTTTTAAAAAACTAAAAGTGGAGGAGATTGGGGATGTTTTTCTAAGCTTTAATAAAGTCACAAAAAATTTCGAATTGCTGATTGAAGATGTAGTTTACGAGAACTCCCATTTTCCTAGTATATTAATAGGTTTTGATCTTATTTTTGAAAAAAATTTTTTGGATATGTCTCTAAAGGTTTTTGATGGAGATATAGAGATTGTTATTCCTGGAGAATTTAAATATAGCGAAAATGATATACCTATGTTTTCGAACTTTTATTCAAACTTCAATTTTCTAAAAAGATTTAGTGACATTCAAATTGTTAACACAAAATTGAGGTTAAGTATTGATAATGAAAAAATTAAAAATTACTCCATTGATTTTAACAGTAAAAATGATGATTTCTTTTTTTCATTATCTGAGAATGATTCTATAAATAATTTTTTATCAATGAATTTAGTAAATAAAGATGAAAAAAAAAAATTATTCTTGAATCAAACAGATTTAATTTCGATTTTATCAAGTATTTTAATAATTCTAAATCCCTCTCTTTTCAAAATTTATATTTAACGGGTTCTTCAAAGTTTCAAATAAATAATGATGGTTCTCTTGACCAAATGGCATTCAATGTAAATCTTGATGGTAATCTTAATTATGAAACTTATAATGGTTCTGAGTTAATTTATTTTGATGATTCTAAAGTATTTGGTGAAATAAATAATGATAATTTAGATATAATTTTAGACTTAAAACATTTTGATTCTAAAATTAAATTAGTCTTTAGACTAAACTTTAAAGAACAACGCCTTAGTCAAATTTTATTAGACTTAGATAAGATTCGTGTTGAACAATTATTAAAAATGTGGCCTAAAGGTTTTAAAGAATCTGTGTATTTTTGGATGAAAAATAACTCGTCGGGAGAAATATCTAATCTTTTATTAAGTTCAAATGTATATAAGAATAACGACAAGTTGTTATCCGAAAACTTAAAAGGTAAATTTGATTTCAGTGGAACGAAAATAAAATACATGGATTCCATGCCAATAATTGAAAATATTAATGGAAATGCAAAAATAAAAAACGACAAAATTATTTTTTCAATTTTATCCGGTGAATCAAATAATTTAAAGATAAACAGTGGAACTGTAAGGTTATACAACTTAGATAGTGACTTCGAAAAAGCAAATATTGATTTAGAAATATTTTCGAGTAATCAAAATGTTGTCAATTATTTAAGCATGTCACCAATTAATGAGAAAAATTATTCCAAGCTTTTAAATATCAATGGAGATAACACGGTTAACCTTAATTTGAGATTTCCTCTTTTAGTGGACCTTCTTGCAGAAGAAATTGAATACAGTTCAGATGTTTTAATAGAAAATTCAGTATTTTTAGATGTTTTTAACAATTACAATCTAGATAACTTTAATTTAAGAATTAAAATTAGTAACTCTTTAATTTCATATGAAGGGAGCGGAGAATTGTTTGGTTCTTTAGCAGAATTTAAAGGTGAGCAGTCAATTAAAAATAATGAATTTATCGATGAGATTAATGGAACATATGTTTTAAAACCTTTTTTTAAAGACTACTTTTTTCCTGAGAGCGATATGATCCCAAACGGAGATATAAAAATATCCTTTACGATTTTAGAAAATGACCAGGGGTTATCTAAAATTGAAGGAATTGGTAATCTTGAAGACTTCTCACTAATATCAGCCTTTTTAGGTCCTGATTTGGATTTTAAAGATGGAAAATTGAGATTTCTAATTAGACCCTATGATAATTCATTTTCAGGTTTTGCAGATATGAAAACCAATAACTTAAAAATAGAAATCAATTCATTATTTACCGCAAATAAGTTGTTGGAAACGGATATTCAAACTTTTAAGTCTCCAATTCAGGATTTTAAACTCAAGTATTATGGTGATGAAAATAAATTGATATTTGAAGGTAAAAAGTTATCATTACAATCAATTGATTTTTTTGATGATAATAAATTTAATACTCAAGATTTTGAATTAAATGTTGAGTTAGAAAATCTCTCAGTTGGCGGGATGAGTTTTCAAAATCCGCAAATAAATGCTAAAAAATCGCAGAATTCTTTTGAAGAAATGTTTGTAAGTTTGATAGGCGAAAATGATTTTTATAAATTAAGTATTTTAGATAGTGAAATTGGTAAAGAATTTGTTTTGGAATCAAACTACATTCCTGGTCTATTAAATATTTTAGATCTTGATTTCAATATAAATCAAGGAAGCATTAAAATTGAAGGAGTTAAAAAAAAAAACTCTCAAAAATATGAAGGAGTAATAGCTGGAAAAAATATTGTTTTCTTTGATGCTCCATTTCTTGCTAATTTTTTCAGTATTTTCTCTTTAGATGGTTTTACTCAAAAGTTAAAAGACGGCGGAATAATTTTCAATAATTTTAATGCAAAATATAAACTTGAGAATAGTAAATTAAAGATTGTAGATAGTCTCTTAAAAGGTAGTGAATTAGGAATCCAGTTTGATAGTGTTGTTGGACTTAGTGATGATTACTTTCTCTTGAATGGATCAATAATTCCTGCATATACAATCAATACACTTATTACTAAATTTCCTATCGTTGGGGATATCGTTACCGCTGGATCACCTGAGGATGGTTTGATTGGAGCTAAATTTAAAGTTGAAAAAATCAACGGAGAGTATGAGGTTTTTTATAACCCGATATCTGTATTTGTTCCCAACATTATTAAAAATTTCTTAGGTGACTAGTTCTACTAAGCCATATTTTTTCTTTCCAACTAAGATGATTGAATAGTAATAGTTTTTTTTCTTAGGATGTTCTTTAAAGTTATTTATTTTTATGAATATATCTTTATCTTTTACTATTATTTCATTTATCTTAACTGCCCCTTGCTCAATAAGTCTTTTTGAATGGCCATTAGAATTTGAAAGTTTTAGATCAACTAATATTTGTTTTAAAGAAATACCCTTATTTAAAACTTCATTTTTTATTATAATTTTTTGTTCGCATCTACTGATTATTTTTGGATCAATTTTAGAAGCCTCCCGAATATTTTTTGATTCCACCTCAATTCTTTTTGCTTTCTTTTCACCATGACAAAGTGATGTAACTTCATTTGCTAATAAAACTTTTAATTTATTTAGATCGGCACCTTTAAAATTATTAAAATTTTCAATTTCTTTTATTTTAATATCTGTAAAAAGTTTTAAAAACTTGATTACATCATCGTCAGCAGTATTTCTCCAATATTGCCAAAAATCCATGACTGAAAACTTTGACTCACTAAGCCAAACTGCTCCTTCTGCTGTTTTCCCCATTTTTTTTCCTGAAGAATTTGTAACTAAGGGAGATGTAAGTCCATAAACCTGAGTATTTTGCTCTTTTTTTATGAGGTCTATTCCTGATACAATATTACCCCATTGATCTGAACCTCCAAATTGAATCATACACTTGAATTTATTGTAAAGAACCAAAAAATCATAAGCTTGAAAAATAGAATAATTAAACTCCAAAAAACTCAAATGCTGTTCTCTTTTAAGCCTTTGTTTAATTGATTCTAAACTTAGCATTCTGTTAATAGAAAATTTACTTCCAATATCTCGGAGGAATGAAACAAGGTTTAACTTGGAAAGCCATTCATAGTTATCGACTATTTCTGCACAGTTTTCTTTAGATTTATCAAAACATAAGAATTTTTTAAAAATATCTTTTAGTTTTTTTTTATTTAAATCAATATCACTTTTTTGTAGTATTTTTCTTGTTTCGTCTTTTCCTGATGGATCACCTATTAATGTAGTTCCACCACCAACTAAAATAATTGGTTTGTGCCCACATTGCTGAAAAAGTCTCAATAACATTAATGGTAATAGAGAGCCAACGTGAAGACTGTCAGATGTACAATCAAAACCGATATATCCTAAAGTTTTTCGAGATAAAAGATCTTTTATGCCAGTCTCATCAGTTGATTGATGTAAAAAACCTCTTTCTGTTATTGAATCATAAAAATCTTTTAACATACTAATATAAATGAGGTTATAATAATAAAAATGAAAAAAAAAGAATATTGTGCTTTAGGTATAATGAGCGGAACATCTATCGATGGACTGGATTTTTCTTTAATAAAGACAGATGGTAAATCTAACATAAAAAATTTGATAAATGAATATTATAAATTTAGCGATAATTTTAAAGATAGCATTAAAAAATTAATAAAAAAAGTTAATAACATTGATTATAAGTTGATTTTAAAATCCGATGAATCTAAAAAATTTAATGAAAAGTTTACAGAATTGCTTTTTAAACAAATCAAACTCTTTTTGTATAAAAATTCTATAGACATCAAATCTCTGGATGTTATTGGAATACATGGTAATACAATTATCCACAAACCTAGAGTTGGATTATCTTTTCAATTAGGCTTAGGAGAAGTTTTATCTAAAAAACTTAACACAATTGTTGTGTCTGATTTCAGAAACAATGATATTAAACAAAAAGGTCAAGGTGCTCCTTTGGTGCCAAAATTTCACCATGCTCGATTTTCAGAAAAGAATAAAAATGTAATGGTTGTTAATCTAGGTGGAATTTCTAATTTTACACTTTTGAAAGGCAAAAGACAATTTTTTGCATCAGACATTGGTCCTGGGAATAAGTTAATTGATGAGTTTTGTAATCTAAAATTTAAAATTGATTACGATAAAAATGGAGAATTATCCTCTAAAGGCAAATTGATATTTAAGTTACTTGAGGAGTGGAAGGATAAAAAGTTTTTAAAAATCCCAATTCCAATTTCATTTGACAATGCTTTTTTTAAGTTGGAAGAGTTTATTCAGGAAAATAATGCCAATAGATTTGATTTGCTTAGAACTCTAACTTACTTTTCTGCTTATTTAATTTTTCATCTTAAATCTAAAATAAAATGTAATGTTGATAAATGGGTTTTCTCAGGAGGCGGTGTTAAAAATAAAACTTTAATGTTGGATATTAAAAATCTCCTGGGTGTTGAAAGTATCTACACCACTAGAGAGTACAACCTAAACCCTTTCTTCATTGAAGCACAGGCATTTGCTTATATATCTGTTAGAACTTTAAAAAAGCTTCCTTCATCCTACCCTAAAACCACTGGTTGTTTAAAAAGTTCAATTTCTGGTAGTATTTTTTATCCCAATTAACTTTTTTCTATGTATTTCTTAACTTTTTCAATAACTTTTTGTTCGTTATTCGAAAAGAAATGATCAACAGACTTTATTAATTCATGTTTAACTTCAATTGATTTTTGTTTATTTAATTTTTTAACAGCATCTGATACGTCAGTATTCTCAACAAGATTATCTTTTTCAGCTGATATAACCAGTCCCGAGGCAGGGCAGGGTGCAAGAAAATTAAAATCATATTTACCAACAGGGGGGCTTACAAGAACAAATTTTGGAATTTCAGGCCTTCTCATTAATAATTGCATACCAACCCATGCTCCGAAAGAGATACCACAGACCCAATATTGACGAGACTCTTGATTTTGATTTTGCAACCAATCAAGAGCTATTGCAGAATCTGCAAGCTCACCTTCACTTCCATCATGCTCACCATCTGATTTGCCAACTCCTCTAAAATTAAACCTAAGACTAGAGAAACCCATATCAGAAAAAAATTTATGGATCTTTAAAGACAATGGATTGTTCATGTTTCCTCCATGGCCAGGATGAGCATGTAAAATTAGTACGGCAGGAGAATTTGCTTCATTATTGTGGGTGTATCGAGCTTCGAGTCTCCCAATTGGGCCGTTGAGGTGGATTTCAGGCATTTATACTTGACTAAATTAGTAGGATATAATAACTATAACTGTATATTACAAAAGTTTAGTTATGTCAAAAAATTTATTAAGCTTGATTGTTTCTGACTTAAAAGCCGCAATGAATCGAGACCCTGCAGCAAGGAGCATGCTTGAAATTTTATTTACATACTCTGGTTTTCATGCAACCCTGATTCACAGAATATGTAATCTGTTATGGAGATTAAAAGCTAAGTTTGTAGCAAGGTTCTTAAGTAACCTATCACGAATTTTAACATCTATTGAAATACACCCAGCTGCAAAGATTGATGAAGGATTTTTCATTGATCATGGAGCTGGTCTAGTTATTGGTGAAACCTCAGTTATTGGAAAAAATGTAACAATTTATCAACAATCAACTTTAGGAGGACTCTCTCCTTCAGTCGACTCTGATTCGCAGAGAAATATTAAAAGACATCCCACAATTCAAGATAATGTAATAGTGGGTTCAGGAGCTCAGATTCTTGGTCCTGTTGTAATAGGTAAAAATTCGAGGATTGGTGCAAACGCCGTTGTTTTAAAAAATGTCCCTGAAAATGTTACTTATGTTGGAGTTCCAGCAAGAAAAATCGAATCAACAAACCTTGGTGAATCATTTGATGCTTATGGCATTTCTGAAGGTACAATAGACGATCCAAATAAAAAGAGTATTCATGCACTTTTCAGAGAAATTCATTCATTAAATCAGAAACTTATGGAATTAAGAAAGGATGTTGACATAACAACAAAAATTACAACAACCAACCCAATAAAAATTAAAAATGAAAATAAATCTAAAACCAAGGAGAAATGAGACTTTCATCAAACGGTAGGGGCTCATATTTTAGTTTTTAGCATCAATTTAAATTCAAGATGTTAAATTAAGTAATTTTATGATAAAACTAAGTAAAATGTGGAAAAGTCTAACAACAATCACTAAGTTAAATATATGGATAAACTAAAAAACATTTATTTCGATTATCAAGCAACAACACCAGTAGATCCTCGCGTTTTGGATAAAATGCTTCCCTATTTTGGCGAGATCTACGGAAATCCTCATTCAAGAAATCACTCTTATGGTTGGGAAGCTGAACAGGGAGTTGAGGTTGCTAGAGAAAATGTAGCTAAAATAATCGGTGCTAACCCAAAAGAAATTATATTTACATCAGGTGCAACAGAATCTAATAATCTTGCTATCAAGGGTGTTGCTGAATTTTACGGAGATAAAAAAAATCATATTATTACATGCGTAACCGAACACAAATGTGTGCTTGAGTCTTGCAGACATCTATCAGGAAAGGGTTTCGATGTTACTTACTTGCCAGTTCAAAGCGATGGCCTCATAAACCTCAAAGAGTTAGAAGGTTTAATTACTGATAAAACATTAATGGTATCAATTATGGGGGTCCACAACGAAATAGGTGTGATACAACCTCTCGAAGAAATTGGAAAAATTTGTAGATCAAAAGATGTGTTTTTTCACACAGATTGTGCTCAGGCCGTTGGAAAGATCAAGCTGGATGTTGATCAGATGAACATCGACTTAATGAGTATATCAGGTCATAAGATTTATGCTCCAAAAGGCGTAGGAGCCTTATACATTAGACGTAAACCAAGAGTAAGAATTTCATCAATGATAAGTGGAGGAGGTCAAGAAAGAGGCATGAGATCGGGTACATTGTCTCCTGCATTATGTGTTGGCTTGGGAGAAGCTTGTCGAATTTACTCCGATGAAATGGAAAAAGAACATAAAATGCTTTCTAGTTTTAAAGATATGATGCTAGAGGGTATTAGAGAATCCTGTCCTGACGTTTTTTTAAATGGTTCAGAACAATCTAGAGTCCCCGGAAATTTAAATCTGAGCTTTGCTTATGTTGAAGGAGAGTCTTTGATGATGGGCATAAAAAATCTTGCCGTTTCCTCAGGCTCTGCCTGTACATCTGCATCGCTCGAACCATCCTACGTGCTTAAAGCACTTGGAGTTGAGGAAGAGTTGGCTCATACAAGCTTAAGGATAGGATTTGGTAGATTTACTACCGAAAATGAAGTAAAGTATGCTACAGAGACTATTGTTAAAGAGGTTAAGCGCTTAAGAGAGCTAAGCCCATTGTGGGAAATGGCTCAAGAAGGTGTTGACATTAGTAAAATTAAGTGGGCACACCACTGATTTAAGAAAGGATATAACATGGCTTATAGTAAAGAGTTATTAGATCATTATGAAAACCCCAAAAATGTTGGTTCTATGGACAAAGAGTCCGAACAAGTCGGAACAGGTCTTGTAGGTGCACCTGCTTGTGGCGACGTTATGAAGCTTCAGATTAAAGTAAATAAAAAGGGTGTAATTGAAGACGCTAAATTTAAGACATTCGGATGTGGCTCTGCCATAGCATCCAGTTCTTTAATTACAGAATGGGTTAAAGGCAAGGATTTAAACGAGGCTCATTCTATTAAAAATACTGAAATTGCAAACCATCTTGCATTGCCTCCAGTTAAAATACACTGTTCTATTTTAGCTGAGGACGCAATTAAGGCTGCTATTGATGACTACAAAAAGAAAAACAAAAAATGATAACAGTCACGAGTAGCGCTGTTAATCATATTAGAAAGCTTGTATCATCAAGGGATAAGAAGCCAACCGGTATAAAGATTGGTATTGAAACCAAAGGTTGCTCAGGCCTGTCATATAATATGGAGTTTGTTGATTTGCCTGATGATAAAGACGAATTACTCAAAGTTGAAGACATAAATATATACATAGATCCCAAAGCAACACTTTTTCTTTTAGGCACTACAATGGATTACGAAGAAGGTGTTTTAGAATCAGGGTTCAAATTCATTAATCCAAACGAGAAGGGTAGATGTGGATGCGGAGAATCTTTTCATGTCTAATACCGAATCATGGTTGAAAATATAAGTTGCTGGAACTGCCAACATAAAATAAATTCGAATGCTTTTTTATGTACCAAATGCAAAAAAATTCAACCACCAAAAGATATAAACGAGTTTGAGCTATTTGGCATAGATAGAGAATTTGATTTGGACTTAGATAAACTTGAAAGCTCTTATTTGAAACTACAGCAGTTGTTTCACCCAGACAAGTTTTCTAATTTGTCTGAAAAAGAAATAAAATACTCAACGCTTCTGTCTTCAATGATTAATGAAGCATATCAAAAATTAAATAATTCAATTTCTAGGGCAACTTTATTATTAGATATGCAAGGATTTAATTTGCCTTCTCAAGAAACTTCATACAATGATTCGGAAGTTTTAGAGGAAATAATGGAAATTCAAAATACCTTTTTAGAAGCAGAAAATTCAGAATTGAAAAACATAGTGTTAGAAAACTTAAATTCTAGAATAAATAAAACTACTAATGATATCTCAAAATCTTTCAAATCAAAAAATTATGACATAGCTAACAAGTTAAATATAAAATTATCATATCTTGAGAAGATAAAAGTTGATTTTAAAAAGCATTCATGAACCTTATTAAAATTAAAGAATCATCCAATAATAATTTTTCTAAGTTATGTATAGGAATTGATTTTGGCACAACTAATTCAGTGTGTTCAGTAAAAGTAAATGATGAATTTAAATTTATCTTAGACAAAGATGGAAGAAAGCTGATTCCAACATTGGTTTTATATGAAGGAACAGAAAAAAAATTTGGAAATGAGATTGTTAAAGATAAAAATTATTTTAATTCTATATTTTCAGTAAAAAGAAACTTTACTAAAGACTTCAGTTTGAAGATATATGAAGATGAAAATAAAACTAAAATTACCTCAGTTGATGTTTCTAAAGACTTTTTTATATATTTAAAAAAACTATGTGAAAACTATCTAAATCAACAAATTTTTGATTGTGTGATCACAGTCCCAGCTTATTTTGATGAAAAAGCAAGATCAGGAATAATGAGAGCAGCTTTCATGGCAGGTTTAAGAGTTAGAAGATTAATTAATGAACCAACAGCTGCTGCCTTTGCTTATGGTCTAGAAAGTAAAAAAAAAGGTATTTTTTTTGTGTATGATCTTGGCGGGGGGACATTTGATGTTTCATTACTAAAGTTGACGGATGGTATTTTTAAAGTTATGGCAACTGGAGGTGACCCAAATTTAGGTGGTGATGATTTTGACAACTTGTTTGCCAAGTCATTAATAAATAAAGAGTTTAAAACAAATTTTGATGATTTTGACGAAAAAGAAAAGTTAAAATTAGTAAAAAAATTTAAATTTATTAAAGAGAAGTTCTCAAATTCAAAAGCTTTTAATGAAGAAATAAAAATAAATAATACTATTAAAAATGTAGAAATAAGTATTAATGACTTTAATAAAACTATTGAACCACTTATTGACAAGACAATCAAAATTTCTTCAGATCTACTTAAGGAGGTGGATGTAAATATCTATGAGGTGAATGGTTTTGTTTTAGTAGGAGGTTCGTCAAGAATAGAGTTTATTTCTGAAAAGTTAAAAGAAAAATTTCAAACTAAAATATTCGATGATGTTGACCCTGATCTTGTAGTTTCTAAAGGTGCAGCACTTCATGGTTTTGAACTTATGAATGGATCTAAAAATATATTGTTAGATGTAACTCCATTATCTTTGGGTATTGAGACAATGGGAGGTTTAATGGAGAAAATAATATCTAGAAATACTCCAATTCCAGCTATTAAAGAACAAACATTTACTACTCACGAAAATGGTCAAACCGCTTTGAAATTTTTAATTCTTCAAGGAGAAAGAGAGACTTCAACCAACAATAGAAAATTAGGAGAATTTATTTTATCTAATATTCCACCAAAACCTGCTGGCATTCCAAGAATAAAAGTAATGTTTTCATTGGATGCTGATGGAATCTTATTTGTTACGGCTAAAGACGAAGAAACTGGAAATGAAAATGATATTTCTATAAAAACAAATAATGAGTTAGATATAAGTGAAATGAGAAAAATTGTGGAGAGTAGTATTATTAATGCTAAAGATGATGTAGAGCAAAGAATGATAATCGAAGCGAAAATCAAAGCCCAAGGTTTTTTAAATGAAATAGACGCAGTAAAAAAAGATATTGAATTGTTTTGCTCGAAAAATGATATAAAAATTATTAGAAATAATATTATTATGCTAAAGAAGTCTCTTGAAGGAAATGATTGTGATATGATCAATGAAAATATTGAAAAACTTAATAAATCAACAGAGTTCTTTGCACAAAAAAAAATTGAACAAGACTTCTCCAAAGTTCTTGGAAAAGATGTGGATGAAATAGAGTAAATAATGACAAAAATTGTTTTTATAGAACCTGATGGAAAAGAAAAGATAATAGAAGCCGAGAATGGCTTGTCACTTCTAGAAGTTGCTCACAGCAATGGAATTGATCTTGAAGGAGCTTGTGAGGGATCTCTTGCATGTTCAACGTGTCACATTATAGTTGAAAAAGACTTTTTTGATGATCTACCGGAACCATCTGAAGAAGAGGAAGACATGCTGGACTTAGCTTTTGGATTAACTCATACATCAAGGCTTGGGTGCCAAATAATAATTGATGAAAAACTTGACGGGATGAAGGTTAAAATACCAACTGGTACAAGAAACATGAGTGTGGAATAATGAAATTAAGATGGTCTGATACTAGAGATATAGCTATATTATTGGAAGAAAAGTTTCCTGAAAAGGATAATTTGAATTTAAGATTTACAGACCTTCATTCTTGGATTTTAGAGCTAGATGAATTTGAAGATAAAGCTGAGAATTCTAGTGAAAAAATATTAGAAGCTATTCAAATGGCGTGGATTGATGAAAGAGATTAACAAATCAAAATTTATAAAAGACAACAATTTACCAAAGGTTGGGAGTAAAATAGTTGTAGCTATGTCAGGTGGTGTTGATTCTTCGGTAACTGCTGCTCTACTTAGTAACTTTGGCTACAATGTGATAGGCGTTACAATGAAATTATACGAAGGAGCAAGTAAAAAAAATCAAAAAACATGTTGTTCGGGTGTCGATATTTCAGATGCTAGAAAAGTAGCTAAAAGATTAAATATAAGACATTATATAATTGACTATAAAGAAAAATTTAAAGAATCTGTAATTGATAAATTCGTAAATAGTTATATTGAAGGACAAACCCCAATTCCCTGTATCTTGTGCAACCAAACAGTCAAATTCACAGATTTAATAAATTTCACTAGATCAATTAAAAGTGAAGTATTAGCTACTGGACATTATGTTAAAAGAATAGAGAAAGGTGAAGATGTTAACCTTTATCAAGCTGACGATGGTTATAAAGATCAAAGCTATTTTTTATTTGCAACAACTCAAGATCAATTAAAAACTCTTAGATTCCCTCTAGGTAGTTTTTCAAAGTCTTACATAAGAGAATTAGCATTGTATTTTGGTTTAACAAATGCCAAAAAACCTGATAGTCAAGATATATGTTTTATTCCTGACGGTAATTATAGAGATTTTATAAAAAAGAAAATCACCAATCCTAACAAAATGGGCGATATAGTTAATTTTAAAGGTGAAATCATTGGAAGTCACAAAGGCATTATTAATTTCACTATTGGGCAGAGAAAAGGTATTAACATTGGTGGTACTAAGGGACAAAAAGAGCATTCACCATTATATGTAATAGATATAGATAAAAAGAATAATAAAGTTATTGTAGGACCAAGAAGTAGATTAATGAAATATTCGATCTATTTAAAGGATTTAAATTTCTTCACAAAAAAAATGTCCAGTTATGAATTTGATGCATTAATTAAAATAAGATCGGGTAGACGTTTGATTTCTGCTAAGGTTGAATTGAATAAAAAAAATATAAATAATTGTGTTGTTCAGCTTAATGAGCCTGAATTCGGAGTTGCTCCTGGCCAAGCGTGTGTGTTTTATAACAGCTATAAAAGGATGATTGGTGGAGGTTGGATTACCTCTAGTGAATTTAAATAACGATATAATCTAAAATTGCGCATCTTTTTTAAAGTATACGAAAATTTTGTCAATAAATTATTAACATTTATTAGGTTGCAACCAAATTCCAAGATGCCTATATTATTTATATATTTGCGTTTTTGCATCTATGATTAGACATAATTTATAGACCATCTGTAAAATGGTTCTAGTCTTTTTGGAGGAAGATTGTGAAAATCCTATTGATTGGAATAATATGCTTTGGCTTTTTTATTTCAAACGTAGCTGTATGTGGTGACATTGAAGCAGGTAAGGCAAGATATGCCCAAAATTGCGGAAATTGTCACGGTCCAGGAGGTATGGGGCTTGCTAGTTACCCAAAGTTGAAAGGTAAACAAGTACCTTACTTAGTTGACAAACTCGAAACATACAGAGCCGGTACCAAGATAGGCCCCAATTCAGATCTTATGATTATGATGGCACAGCCTTTATCCGATGTTGAAATAGCAAATTTAGCTGCGTACTTAAATGCGCAAAAATAATATAATAATAACTTAAGGGAGTTTATTTAAATGATTAAAAAATCAAAACTTTTATCAGCTGCAGTTCTTGCGACAGCCGCTCTATTGGCTTCACCAAGTCATGCTGATACAATGAACACTCCAAACATCAGTGCAATGTCAATAATGAATGGACTCGAAAATCCATGGGATATGGCATTCACTAGTGGTGGAGATATGTTCTACACAGAAAAATGCAAGGGTTTATCTGTAAAGACTAGCTCTGGCTCTGTAAATGCACTTGCTGGAATGAAAGACGCTAAAGGATACGCGAGTTCTAACAACGACCTTTTCTGCTCTGGACAAGCTGGTATGATGGGTGTCGCACTAGATCCTAACTTCAAAAAGAATAGAAGGATTTACGTTGCATCTACTTCTGACAAATATCACGGAAGTGGTTGTAAAACTAACTTTGAAAAGTGTGATGGAAACATCATAATGAGAATGGAAGTTAGCAAAGACATGAAAAGTGTATCTAACCGTGTTGACATTGTAAAAGATATTCAATATAAACCTTTCGAATCTAACCACCCATTTGGTGGTCCGGGAGCTCACAACGGTAACAGATTACGTTTTGGTCCTGATGGATACTTATGGGCTACAACTGGTGATCGTCACAGAGGTGTTGTACCACAATCACCAAAACTACTTGGTGGTAATGTGTTAAGAATTGACACTGACGGTCAGGCACATCCAGGAAACAAACCTCCTAGAGGATTTGATAAGCGTATGTATACTTATGGTCACAGAAATGTTCAAGGTCTTGACTTCCGTCCAAGTGATGGAAGAGCATTTACTGCTGAACATGGTCCATGGCAAAACGACGAAATTACTGCACTAGTAAACGGTGGTAATGGTGGATGGGATCCTCGTCCTAATGTTGGTGGCCGTGGTGATTGTCCAGACAAATATTGTGGTTACATGCCTAATCAAAAAGAAGGTATGCTACCTGCCAAACGTGCCCAATTCATGCCAATGAGTGACACTCGTTTCAAGGATCTAATGAGTCCTGCATGGAACAACAATGGTTTATCTCAAGGTACTGGTTCTGCTGCTTTTTTAAAAGGAAGCAACTGGGGGTATTGGGAAGGTAGAATGGCCGTTGGAATCATGGGTATTGGTTTCGGTGGAACACCTTCTGGTATGAGAATTGATGTTGTTGATATTGCCAAAGATGGTAAATCAATCAAAAGCGTTCTTCACATGCCAACAGGCCTTACTAAAAGATTTAGAGGTCTAAGATTAGGTCCTGATGGGGCTCTATATGCTGCAGTAGATGAGGGAGAAATCTACAAAATCACTGCATCAGCTAAGTAATAAATAAATGATTAACACGCGCTAAGAAATTAGCGCGTGTTTTTTTTAATTGTACTCTACAAATATTCTTAAAGAAAATTATCAATTTCTTGAAACTCATTTTTTTTTAAGTAGATTCAAACCATATAAATTAAAAAAGTATAAGAAACTCAAATCCTTTTTGATATTCTTCTTCTATTATATTTGGCGGAGTAGCTCAGGTGGTTAGAGCAGCGGAATCATAATCCGCGTGTCGGGGGTTCAAGTCCCTCCTCCGCTACCATAAAACCCTCCGGAGAGCAGGGGTTTTTCCAAGTTTTCACAACAATAAGTAAGTCAAATATAATATTTTACACTGTTTGGCACACAGATGTGTAAAACAAAGTGTTCTAATAACCATTTCATATAAAAAGATTTAATTACTTATTTTTAGGGACTTTTATTTTAGATACCATAGGCTATAATATCATTCATAAAAAAATGGATCACATAAAAAAATTTAGAAAAAAAATAAAAAGTACATTCTTATTTAACATTATCCAAAATTTTTTTCATAAACCTTTAAAATCCTTTTCGGATAGCTTCGGAGAGGATCTATTTGTCAATAATTATTTTTCAGAGATTAATAAGGGTTTTTATGTAGATATAGGTTGTAACCAACCAAAAATTAATTCCTTAACATATTCTCTTCATAAAAAAGGTTGGAAAGGAATCAACTTTGACATATCTGAAAGATGTATTAGACTCTACCAAATTTTTAGAAAACACGATATTAATCTAAATATTTCAATAGGATCAATAGAAAAAAGTGTTAATTCTTATATTTTTTATGAAAATTGTACAATGAATACCGTTGATGAAAAATTTAAAGATTATACTTCAAAAAGTGTTAATAAAAAACCAAAGGTAGAAAGAATCAAACAAATGACCTTAAATAAAGTACTTGATGAAAATAATATTAAAAATATTGATTATTTAAATATAGACGTAGAAGGTAATGAGACAAAAGTACTAAAGGGTTTTAGTCTAAATAAATATAACCCTAAATTAGTCTCTATTGAAATTCATGATGATTGTTGTCCACCAACTAATAATAAAATATTTAAACATTTTATAAAAAATAATTACAATTTAGTTTCAATTTATGGTTATACTTACTTTTTTGAGTTTAAAAAGAATTCAAAAGTTCATTTTAACATATAATGAAATGTTTAACTCTTTGTTTTGTAGCATTATAAAAAGAAAGTTCTATGATATTTAGTAAAACTATTTCCTCATACATTATAAAACTTGGTTTTCTTTTAATTTTTACATTCTATTCAGGCTCTTTATTTAGTATTGATTCTAATATTTTAGGAGAAAATAATATATGTGGTTCTAATGAAAGTAACAATTCTGAAAAAACCTGCGAGGATGGTTGTTTATGTGATCGAGATTTTACAAGTTTTGAATTTTCTCTCAAAGATTCTTTTTCACACTTTTTTTCCATCAATAACTCTAATAATCATAAAGCAAAAAATAAATTAATAGAAGAAAGGTCAAACTCTCCGCCATCTATTTATCTTTTTTAAACTATTTTAATTAATTTTCGAAAGGATAAATAATGAATAAATTTTTGAACTTACTGCTACTAGTATTAATACCATATATTTCAAAAAGCAATGAAATGCATTTAGCGGACAGTCACGGTCCGATATCTGTAATGGGAGATCATATGCATAAAAAAGGCGAGGTAATGCTTTCTTATCGCTTTGGCCATATGCAAATGAATAATGTGATAAATGGATCCAAAACTTTAAGTACAACATCAATTACTTCCTTACCAAATAGTGCTTCAAATGGTAGGGGTACATATATGAACTCGCCTATATCTATGAAAATGGATATGCATATGTTTGGTGCAATGTATGCACCACTTGAGCACCTAACATTAATGATAATGACGTCTTATTCAAAAAAAGAAATGACTCAACAAAGAATGCCAATGTCAGGTAGTTCAAGGTTTGATGTAAATTCATCAGGTATTGGAGATACGAAAATGTCAGGATTAATAAAACTTTTTCATAGCGATGTTATAAAAATGCATTTTGGAATTGGTGTTAGTTTGCCAACCGGGAGTATTGATAAGCGGGATGATACGCCTGCATCTTCAAACTCTAGATTAGGGTACTCAATGCAAAATGGGACAGGAACTATTGATCCATTTTTTTTTATTAATAATGTTAATGATTTTGGCAGGTTTAAAGTGGGGGAGCAATTTTGTTTTAAGACAGTAGCTTCAGGTAAAAATTCAAAGAGTTATCGCTATGGGGATGTTTTCGATGCAACTTTATGGTCTTCTTTTCGTTGGATAAATAACATAAGCACTTCGATAAAAGTTAATTATAATTATCAAAAAAAAATGGATGGTTCAGACAACGAAATGAATCCAAGAATGAGTCCAGCAATGGATTCATATAACAAAGGACATCAAAAACTAAACCTTGGTTTTGGCATGAATCTTATAAATCATAACAAGTTTTTGAAAAATCACAGACTAGGGGTAGAAGCTATTTTCCCAGTTTTTCAGAGAGTAAAAGGATTGCAAATGAAAGAAACATTTAGATTAACTCTTGGCTGGCAGTATGGGTTTTGAAAACTAGTTGTAAAATACTTAAATTAATAGATAATTAAACTACTAAAACCAATTATAGTATTATGTTTGGATTAAAGAAATTATTTATAATATTTTTTGTATCAATAACTCTTGTTTCTAATAAGGTTGAGGCTTTTAATCTTTTTGAACTTTCACTTATAGGAATAGGGGCCGGTTTTGTTGCAGATCAATACTTTGACTCTTCTATGAATAGATCTAATAATTACGAGCTCAAAATGCAGGTTGTTGAAAAATATTTAGATAGTAAAGTTAAAAAAGTTTCCCCAACGTACTTTAATAAAATGCCTATTCAACAACAGCTACTTTTGATTGAAGAAATGGAAAATTTTTAATAAACTAAACTAAACAAATTACTATAAAGTCGTTAGTTAATATGATGTTAAGATTATTCGCATTTATTTTTGTATTTTTATTATATTCTCCAGCTAAGAGTAGTTCTTTTAGTGAAGTTTTTGGAAGTGAAGGCGCCGCCGGCATAGAAAACGCAAAAACAAGAAGTCTAAGTTACACACTACAATATTCAACACTTGCTGGATCCATAGGTTACGTTCTTAAAAACCTTCATGATACTGGTTTCTTTGAGCCACTAGGATTCACTCCAAATTCATTCCAAAACCTTTCACCACTTGCTTACAAAAAAAATTTCTTACTAGATAAACATTCAGCAAATATCATATCAGTCAAACAAAAGGTGGATAAGATTAACTATTTCAACGATTTAAAGTTAGATATTACAAAAAAAAGATTTTCAACGAAAGTAATTGAAATGAGAAATAATAGTAATTTTTCAAATTCTGTTATGAATTATAACAATAGAAGCGTAATTTTGGAGAGATACTTTGAAAAATAAATTCAAAATCTTGCCAACTTTGATTATATGTTCTTTTCTAGCTTCATGTTCTTCTTCCGGAAATATAGATAAAAGTGCAGTTATGAGGTCTAGTTCAACTGCTGTTGGTGGTTATTTTGGATATCAACTTGGTGATGGGGACCTGTTTTCGACTACTATTGGTTCAACTTTGGGGGCTGTTGTTGGAAGTTACTTGATTGATTTTATTAATCAAGATGATTACTATTTCTTTAAACAAGAAACTTTGAGAGTTTTGGAGATAAATGATAATAACTCTTCCGTAAGTTCAGGATACTGGAGAAATCCTAAAAACGGGAATAAGGGAGTAATAAATATAAAAGGTTTTTTTGGTTCACCTGAATGTCGCTTAATTGAAAATATTTATGTAAAGGGAAGTAAGTCGTCAAATACTTACGAAACCGCTTGCAGAGAAAAAAGCGGACAATGGGCAATGATGAAATAATATATTTAAAAATTTTGAATTTATATTATATCATATAACTATGATTATCATTTCACCATCTAAAAATTTACAAGTAAATGATGAGGTTCTGAAATTTGAAAAAACCTCACCTTTTTTTCTTTCCGAAACAAATCAGTTAGTAAAAAAATTTAAAAACTTAGATATTCGCGAAATAAAATCTTTAATGAAAATTAGTGATTCGTTAGCCACGCTAAATCATGAAAGATTTAAAAACATAAATAAAAAAAATAATACTAAAAAACCAGCTGTATTTCTTTTTTCAGGTGATACTTTCAATGGTTTATCAATTAGATTGTTGGATGATAAAAGTCTTGGTTTTGCTCAGAAAAATCTCAGAATTCTCTCTGGCCTATATGGTGTGTTGAGACCATTTGATCTTATCGAGCCCTACAGGCTTGAAATGGGTACAAAGACCGATGAAATAATTGGAAAAAATCTTTATAACTTTTGGGGGGAAAAACTTACAAACAGACTTAATAATGAAATAATAGAGAATGGTGATGGTTTCTTATTCAATCTTTCATCTAATGAATACTTTTCAGTTCTTAATGCTTCAAAGTTAAAATGTAAGATAGTAAATTTTGATTTTAAAAAAATCAAAAATAACAAACTAACCAGTATTGGTATGATGATAAAAAAATTAAGAGGAGCGATGGCTAAATATATAATTCAAAATAAAATTAATTCTTTTGAGAAAATTAAAGAATTTAATGATCTCGGATTTCAGTTCTCCGAATTTAATAATTCTACTAATAATTTTTTATTTACCTCTCGATGACTAAAAATAAAATAGTAGTTCAAATTCCCTGTTTAAATGAAGAAAAAGGGATATCAGCAGTTATAAATGAAATAAAAAAAAAATTACCTAAATCTAGAATTATTGTTTATGACAATGGTTCAAATGATAACTCAGTTAATGTAGCCAAAAAAAGTGGTGCCGAAGTTCGTTTTGTTGATAAAAAAGGTAAAGGTAATGTTGTGAGAAGGATGTTTTCAGATCAAATCGAAGCTGATTATTTTATAATGATAGACGGTGATAATACTTATGATGTATCAAATTTAAATCAAATGATGAAGTTAATGATAAAATTTAATTATGATATGATTGTTGGAAGAAGGGTTCATCATGATTCTTTTGCTTACAGAAAAGGTCATGTATTAGGAAATAGATTTTTTTCAAATTTTGTAAATATTTTTTTTGGAAAAGATATAACAGATATTTTTTCTGGCTTCAGAATATTTTCAAAGAGGTTTGTTAAAACTTTTCCATTGTATTCTCAAGAGTTTGAAATTGAGGCTGAATTAACAATTCATGCACTGGAGCAAAGATTGTCTGTAGCTGAATATGATTGTACTTATAGTGCAAGAGAAGATGGTTCTTTAAGTAAATTAAGTACTGTAAAGGATGGAATAAAAATTCTAAAACTTATTTTGATATTAATTAAGGACGAAAAACCTCTTTTATTCTTTAGCATTTTTAGCCTGATCTTTTTGTTATTTTCACTTATTATAGGTGTTCCTGTAATAAGAGACTTTTACTTAACAGGTGTTGTTGAAAAAATACCCTCAGCTATATTAGCGGGGTGTTTGATGATACTTAGCTTTTTAAGTTTTTTTTCGGGTTTAATTTTGGATATAATTAAGAAAGTAAGATATGAGAATAAACGAATGAACTTTCTTATATTTAAAGATTAATCTTACCTGATTGGTATTTTAATACTTTTTTTGGCAAAGTTTTTTACATTTTCATCTATAATCTTCTTTTTGTTTTCATTAATTAACCATACCATTTGCATTGCTAATGCATGAAGCCTTTTAGCTTTTGACTCACCTGATAAAATTCGAGCAAACTGACGTTTGCTTATACCCAAAACCTCTGAAGCAGCTTGTATATTGAGATCATTAATTTTCATCCACTCTCTTATTTCAATTGGATTTGGTTGATTAATATTCAAGAATAACAACTCATTAATCTCCTAAGTAAGCTTTTCTAGTGAGCTTATTAAATTTTTCTATATTTTCAATTTTATTCGTCTTTTTGTCTATTATTGAGATAATAAATATTGAAAAAAATGAAATACTTACTGTAAATATTGCAGGGTATTTGTAAGGAAAAATTGCCTTTTCAAACCCTAAAACCTCTACCCATATTGTTGGTCCTAATATTACTAAAGCTATTGTTGTAATTAAACCAATTGTTCCTCCATAAAAAGCACCACGTGTAGTTAAGTTTTTCCACGTTATTGTTAATAAAAGGATTGGAAAATTAGTGCTTGCTGCTACTGCAAATGCCAAACCAACCATGAAAGCGACATTTTGTCCCTCAAAAAAAATTCCAAGAAAAATTGCCAAGAAACCAATAAAAACACTAGAAATTTTAGAGACTTTTAATTCAGTGGCTTCATTAGCTGTACCTTTTTTAATAACATAAACAAATAAATCTCTTCCAATCGCTGATGCTCCTGCAAGAGTAAGACCTGAGACAACAGCAAGTATTGTTGCAAAAGCAACTGCAGAAATAAACCCTAGAAAAAAATCTCCACCTATTGAGTGAGATAAATGAATTGCAGCCATATTATTAGAACCAAGCAATTTTCCGGCTTCATTAAGATAAAGTGGATTATTTGAGAGGAAAACTATAGCTCCAAACCCAATAACAAAAGTTAATATATAGAAGTATCCAATAAACGTTGTGGCATATAAAGCTGATATTCTAGCACTCTTTGCATCCGGCACTGTAAAAAATCTCATTAAAATATGGGGTAGGCCGGCCGTACCTAAAATTAGAGCAATTCCAAGGGAAATTGCCGATATTGGGTCACTTATTAGTTTGCCGGGAAATAAAATCTCCATTTTGCTTTCATGAACAAAAACAGCTTCTTTTAATAAATTACTTAAACTGAATGAAAACTCTTTAAAAACTAAGAAAGCTAAAACTGATGCACCAAAAATTAATAAAAAAGCTTTTATAATCTGAACCCAAGTGGTGGCAATCATTCCACCAAAGCTAACGTATATAATCATTAGAATTCCAACAATCCAAACAGCAGTTTCATATGGTAATCCAAATAATACCTGTATCAATGATCCAGCACCTACCATTTGGGCAATTAAATATAAAGTTATAGTAACCAACGTGCCGATTGATGAGAGAAGCCTGATCTTTGTTTGTTCCAAACGAATAGATGTGATGTCTGCGAATGTAAACTTTCCTAAATTCTTTAATCTTTCAGAAATTAAAAATAGTATGATTGGCCATCCAACTAAAAAACCAATAGAATAAATAAGTCCATCAAATCCTGAAAAAAAAACTAAACCTGAAATGCCAAGAAATGATGCTGCAGACATATAATCTCCTGCAATTGCAAGTCCATTTTGAAAACCAGAAATTTTACCTCCCGCAGCATAATAGTTTTCCTTAACGTTAGTTTTTTTCGATGCGTAATAAGTAATCAAAAGAGTTATAAAAACAAAGATAATAAATATTATTGCAGCAATGTAGCTACTTTTATTATTACTAGCGAAGGCGAAGGAGGGTGAAAATATAAGAAATATTGCAAAAAAAAATATCATTCTTTTAATTTATCTTTTATTTTGTCAAGATAGTTATTGGCAATAATTGTATAGACGAAAGTTATGAAAATTGAAAAAGTAATTATAAATAGTCCAATAACTATACCAACAGTTATATAGCTGTCATCTATTAAAATACCTAATATATTGGGTTTAAATCCAATTATAAGTATAAAAGAAAAGTAAAGAAATAGTACTAAAAAAGAAAAAGAGAAAGCAATTAGTTTATTTAAAAAAATGAATCTATCGTATAGTTTTTTTTTTTGCAAAAAAATTCTCTTAAAGTAAAGCCAAGCTCAGCTACAAACTTTACTTGGCTTTATATCTAGTCCTAGAGGTTCACTGTAACAGCTTTTAGTTCTGTATAGTTTTTGAGGACTTCATGCCCCATTTCTCTTCCCCACCCGGATTCTTTATAACCCCCGAATGGTAGTGAAGCATCAAATATATTGTGACAGTTTATCCAAACAGTACCCGCTCTAATCTTAGCAGCAAGTTTGTGTGCAGTACTGATATTTTGACTCCAAACACTTGCAGCTAGACCAAATGTGGTGTTGTTTGCTGCATCTGCAATTTTATCAAGGTCTTGATCTGAAAATGGTTGAGCACACAATACTGGACCGAAGATTTCTTCCTTCACAATAGACATATTTTTATCTGTTTTAGCAAAAACTGTTGGATGCACAAAATGACCACCTGAGGAATTATCATATTTTCCACCGGCAAGTATTTCGCCACCTTCAGTTTTACCTGATTCAATGTATCCGGAAACTTTTTTAAATTGTTCATCCGAAACCAATGGTCCCATTTCCGATGAAGAATCCATACCTGGTCCAACTTTGATATTAGAGGCTATTTTCGAAATACCTTCGGTAACCTGATCAAATACTTTCTCATGAGCCATCAGTCTAGATCCTGCACAGCAACATTGACCATGATTAAAGAATATTGCACTAGCAGCACCCGCTATTGCTGCTTCAATATTTGCATCAGGGAAAATTATCGTTGGAGATTTTCCACCAAGTTCAAGTGAAACTTTTTTAAGATTTCCTGCTGATGCTTGTGTGATTAATTTACCAACTTCGGTTGATCCAGTAAAAGCTATTTTGTCAACATGAGGATGAGAGGCTAGAGGTGCTCCAGCTTCTTCACCAAAGCCAGTTACAACATTTAATACTCCTTCAGGAAGAATATTTGCATCATTGATTATTTCAGTTAACCTCAATGCAGATAATGGTGTTTGTTCTGCAGGTTTCAGGACTATTGTACACCCAGCTGCAAGTGCAACGGATAATTTCCATGAGGCCATGAGAAGAGGGAAATTCCATGGTATGATTTGACCAACAACCCCGACAGGTTCTCTCAAAGTATAGCTATGATATTGTGCTCCAGGAGTATATGGTACAGAAATAGGAATTGTTTCACCCTCAATTTTTGTTGCCCAACCCGCCATGTATCTAAATATATCTGATGAAAGTGCTACATCCGCACCAGCAGCAATTGCAACAGGTTTACCATTGTCTAAAGATTCTAACTGAGCAAGTTCTTCAGTATGCTCGCCAATTAGTTCTGCAATTTTCCATATTATTTTACCTTTTTCATTCGGCGGCACGCTATGCCATTTTCCTGAATCAAAACATTTTCTAGCAGCTGAAACAGCTAGATCAATATCTTCTTTAGCTCCTGCCGCACAAGTAGAAATTTTCTTACCTGTAGCAGGGTCTTCAACATCGAAAGTTTTACCTGATTTAGAATCAACCCATTTACCATTTATGTATAGTTTTTGTGTTTGATTTAAAAATTTTCCAACATTATCATTTACTTTGTAATTTAGTATAGAAGCGTCCATAATTTATTTCCTCCAATAAATGTATTTTAATAACTCGTTCTTAAAGAAACATTAGCATAATAGCACCTAATTACAACAATTGTTCAAGATAAAAATAATAATCAATGTAAATATAAAGAGACATTATGCTTCATTTGGAAGCAAACTAATTTAAAGTTTTGTTGGGTTGGGTGTATTGCCATAAACGTCTTTAGGGTTAAAAACCTTATGCTTTTCAGTGAATTCAAGCTGATCAACGTATTCATTATCTTCAGATGTTAGTTTTCTGTAAAAACATGACCTATAACCTACATGACAACTTGCTTTTAATCCTCCAAGCTCAACTATAAAAATTACACAGTCTTGATCATCATCTATCTTAATCTCTTTTATATTTTGGTTTAATCCACTTGTTTCACCTTTTTTCCAAATACACTTTCTACTTCTTGACCAATAATGAGCTTCTTTAGTTTCCATAGATAGTCTGAATGCTTCTTGATTCATATACCCATGCATTAGTATTTCATTATTCGATATATCTACAGTAATAACAGGTATTAGGTTGTTTTGATCAAATTTAGGCTGTAAAGTTTGTCCTTCTTCAACGTCGTGTACCGACTTCCTTTCTATGAACTCTTTTATCATGAACCTAGTATGTAATTTAAAAATCTTTGCTGAAGGTTTGAATCTGATTTGAATTCACCTAAAAATGTATTTGTAATTGTAGAAACATTTGGTTTTTCAACACCTCTTGTCGTCATACATTGATGAATGGCCTTTATGAAAACTGCAACACCTTTGGGTTTCATAGAGTTTTGAAGTGCTCTAGCTATTTGCTGAGTCATTGTTTCTTGAGTTTGAAGTCTCTTAGCAAATATCTCTACAGTTCTTGCTAACTTTGAGATTCCAACTACCCTTTTAACTGGAATGTATGCTATATGAGCAACCCCAATAATCGGGACCATGTGGTGCTCACAGTGAGAATTAAATGGTATGTCTTTTAACATCACCATATCTTGATAACCTTGGACATCTTCGAAAGTTTTAGAGAGATATTTATCCGCGGATTCTTTATAACCTGAAAAAAACTCTTCATAGGCATTAATTACTCTTTTTGGAGTTTCTTTTAAACCTTCTCTCTCAGGATCATCACCTGCCCATTTAATTAAAGTTTCGACAGCTTTCTCAGCTTCTTTTCTGCTAACTTTATTTTGCAGAGCTAGTTTAACATTTTTTGCAGAACCTGAATCCATGGTTTATTTTTCTTCCTATTTTAAGTTTATTTAATATTTAATTATCTTGTGTTTAAAAAAAAAAATTAAAGTAATATATTTAATACTACTTAAAATTCAAATTGCAAAATGAAATTTAAAATCATAAATGGAACAATATTTGATCCAACTCAGGAAATAAATAAAAAAACTCATGATATCTATGTGGAAGATGGCTTCATAAAAAAGCCAACAAGATCAGAAGCTTTAAAATTTAAGAATACATATGATGCTAAAGGTATGATTGTTATGGCTGGAGCAATTGATATTCACTCACACATAGCTGGAGGAAATGTAAATAATGCAAGGTTATTAACTCCAGAAATTCATTCTAATTTCTTAGAAAATAATCTTAAAAGAAAAAAACTTCTTCCAGGTTTTAACTCTAGATGGACATCCGAAGGAACAGGTTATAGATACGCGGAAATGGGTTTTACAACAGTTATTGAACCTGCGGTTTTACCAATAAACTCTTTTTTAACTCAGCTTGAGCTAGAAAAAATACCGATGATAGACAAAGGATGTTTAGCTATTGTGGGTAATGATGGTTTTCTACTCAATGCTTTAAACAACAAAAGAGGACAATCCTATATTGATGATTATGTTGCATGGAATATTAAATCATCAAAATGTATTGGCCTCAAAGTAATAAATGCCGGGGGAACCGAATTATTTAAATACACTGGAGAATCGCAAGCTTTTGGTTTAGATGATATAGTTCCTGAGTATGGGGTTAGCTCAAGGAATATTCTTGAAGCATTAAATCTTGCCAATGAAAACTTAAAAATACCACATCCGGTTCATGTCCATTGTAATAATCTTGGTATGGCAGGAAATGTAGATTCAATTATGGATACTATAGATGCAGCTCAGGGAAGAAGAATGCATTTGGCACACATTCAGTTTTATGGTTATGGAAAGGATGGTAAAAAAGGTTTTTCATCAGGATCTTTAGAATTAGCAGATAAAATCAATAGAAATAATAATATATCAGTTGATATTGGCCAAGTAATGTTCAAACCAACAATTACAATTTCTTCAGATATTTGGAAACAAAATCAAGCAAAAGCAAATGCAAATCCAAAGAAATGGGTAATTTCAGAAGTTGAAGATGGAGGAGGTGGGGTTATACCCTATGAGTATAAACAAAAAAACTTTGTAAATGCACTTCAGTGGTCAATTGGGCTTGAATTATTTTTGATGATAAACGATCCATGGAGAGTTTTTTTGACTACCGATCACCCTAATGGAGCACCATTTACTTCATATCCAGAGTTAATACGACTATTAATGGATAAAGATTTTAGAAATTCTGAAATAGATAAAATAAATATCAATGCTAGAGAAATTAGTAATCTTAAGTCAATCAAAAGAACATATAGTTTGTATGAAATAGCTATAATGACAAGAGCAGCACCAGCTAAAATTTTAGGTTTAAATGATAGAGGTTCATTAAAGCCTGGATCGGTTGCTGATATTTCAATCTATAACCCTTCAAAACCTATTGATGATATGTTTAGAAATGCTGAATTTGTTTTTAAAGATGGAATTGAAATAGTAAAAAAGGGAAAAGTTTTAAAACACTTGAAAACTGTTACAAAATTTCTGAGTCTTAATTATGATGAAAAAATTCATAAGAATATAAAAGAATGGTTTAATAGTTATTATTCACTGGGTCTAAATGAGTTTGAAGTTGATGAAAAATACTTTAGTGAAAATAACTTTCAAAAAATTAATGCATAAATAATTTTTTTAATCTCTATCTATAATTTTAAAAAAGAACGGAGTGACAAATAATGTTAAAAAAATTGAGAATATAATTCCTGTCACTAAAACTATTCCGATTGTTAACCTTGATTCATATCCCGCTCCAGATCCTAAAATTAATGGTATTATACCAATAACAGTTGATAAACCTGTCATTACTATGGGTCTAAATCTTACTTTACATGCATCAATTATAGAATTGTATGAATTCTTTCCTTTTCTTTTCATTTGTCTTGCAAATTCCACTATTAAAATACCATTCTTAGCTGATATTCCAATAAGTATTATCAATCCAATTTGACTAAATATGTTCAATGAATTCTCAAATATTGTTATTGCAGCTAACGGAGCTATTAGAGTCAATGGAACGGACAACATTATAATTAATGGAAATTTAAAGCTTTCGAACTGGGCACATAAAATAAGATAAACAAAAATTATCGAAACAAAAAACAAAAAATAGAATTGATTCATTGAATTTTTGTATTCTTTGCTTTGACCTTTAAAATCAATTTTATAATTTCCTTTAAGTTTTTCTTTAGATGTCTTTTCTAAATAATCAATAGCATCTCCAAGCGAGTAACCTTTTTTTAGACCGGCACTCAATGTTATAGACCTCATTTTATTATATCTATTTAGTTCCTTTGCCTCTGTTGATTCTTTGAATTCCAACAGATTATCTAATCGTATATATTTACCGTCAAGGTTTCTTACCTCAAAAGCTCCGATATCTTTTATATTTCTTCTGTTTTCTTTTTTAGCTTGAACAATTACATAATATTCTTCACCATTTTCAATAAATGTATTAATTTTTCTTCCAGCAAGGAGTATTTCCAGTGTTCTGCCAATTTCACTGTTTGAAACTCTTAGATCTGATGACCTGTTTCTATCAATATTAACTTTTAGTTGGGGTCTATTTTTTTTATAATCAATTCTAGAAAATAGAAAATTATTATTCTTTCTAAGCTCTCCAAGAATTATATTCATATTTTTATAAATATCTGAGTAATTATCTCCAGAAATTACAAATTGAAGTTGTTGACCTGATCTTCTCTGACCCAAACCTCTTGGAGGAAAAATTATTACTTTAGAATCAGATATATCTTTTGAGATGATTCTAAAATCGTTAATTATTTCCCAAATCTTTCTTCTTTCGTCCCAATGATTTAAAACGATAATTCCAAGACCATCACTAAAGTTTTCTGTTCCAGAAAAACTCCTAGGTACTCTTAGAAGAATTCTTTTTGCTTCGTTAGTTTCATTAAATTTTATTAACTTTTCTTCAAGCTTTAACATTTGATTAACTGTATTTTGAAATGTACTCCCTTCAGGTGATTCCATCACCATAATAAAAACACCTCTATCTTCTTGAGGAGCAAACTCCTTAGAAATATTTTTATAAAGATAAATTGATAGGAAAATTATGGGAATGATAATAAACAAATATATGTATTTATTTTTAATCAGGAATCCTAAAAACTTTATATAAATATCTTCAAAAATTTTTGATCTTTTCTTTATTGAAGGTGGACTTAATATTTTCGAACAAAGCATCGGAGTAAGTGTTATCGATATTAATGTTGAAAAAAAAACAGCTGCGATTACAGTTACTGATAATTCTAGAAATAATTTTGCTGTATCACCTTCAAGAAAAACAATTGGCATAAAAATACTAATAAGAACTATGGATGTTGATAATATTGCAAATAACACCTCTTTTGATCCATTTATTGATGCTTTAATATTAGATTCACCAGCTTCAATTTTTTTGTGAATATTTTCTAACATCACTATTGAATCATCTATTACTAACCCCGTGCATAAAACTAATGCTAGTAGAGTGATTAAATTTAAAGAAAATCCAAAAAGATTAAGAAAAATAAATGTTGCAACAATTGAAATTGGAACTGTAATAACAGGAATTAATGTGCTCTTTATGTTTCTTAGAAATAATAAAATAATTATTGCGACTAAGAACATAGCAAAACAAAGTGTAAAAATTACTTCATTTAATGCTTCAGATACGAAAAGTGAGGTATCATAACTTTGATAAATCCTAATATTTTTAGGAAGTTCAGCTTCAATTCTTTCAAACTCCTTTTTCACTTTATTTGTTACATCTATCAAATTTGCTGACTTTTGTTTTAATATCCCTAATCCAATCATTTCTTCAGCATTGCCTCTGAAAATTTGTCTTGTCTCCTCCGGACCTATTTCAACTTTTGCCACATCTTTTAAGCGAACAAATGAAAAATCATCAACTTTTTTTATTATTAAATTTTTAAAGTCATCAACGGTCTTATATCCACTTTCTAATTTCACAGTATAGTCCCTAAATCTAGATTCTATTCTTCCAGCTGGAATCTCAACATTTTCGCTTAAAAGTCTCTCTTCTATTTCATTAACTGATATGCTGTATTGTGATAATTTTATTGGATCAACCCATATTCTTAGAGATTTTTTCTTGCCACCAGAAACTCTAACTTTTGCAACTCCTGGAATAACTGAAAGTCTATCAACTAAAAATCTTTCTGCGTAATCTGTAAGTTCAAGCTGAGTTATATCATTTGATGTTAAATTAAGCCACATGATGGCATTTGAATCAGAATCAATTTTTGATATTTCAGGTGGCTCAGAATCCTTTGGAAGATTATCTGATATTCTCGCCACCGCATCTCTCACGTCATTCGCTGCTTCATTAATTTCTTTATCAACTTTAAATTCTATAGATACTTTTGATCTTCCATCTCTGCTTACCGAGGAAATAGAATCTATACCGTCAATCCCACTAATTTGTCCTTCAATAATTTCTGTAATCTTTGTTTCGATTATTTCTGAAGCAGCTCCAGGGTATAGAGTATCAATAGTTATTTCAGACCTTTCAATGTCTGGAAATTGTCGAAGCGGTAGTTCTTTTAATGCAAGAATTCCAAGAATAATTAAGAAAATTGCAAGTACTGAGCAAAAAACTGGTTTTTTAATAAAAAACTCTGATGGATTCATTTTACTTTTACCAAAGAACCTTCTTGAATTTTATTTATTCCTTCGAAAATAACTAAATCATTTTCTTTTAATCCTTCTATAATCTCAGTCATTCCAGTATCTTTTATGCCCACTTCGACTTTTTTTTTAACTACTTCATTTTTATCATCAACCAAATATACATATGAAATATTATCTTCTTTAATGATTGAATTTTCTCTTACAACAAAAGAATCTCGATTTTCTAATGGAATTTTTAAATTCACCATCATCCCAGGTTTTATCTTATTCTTCTGATTTTTAATTTTACCTTGAACCCTGAAAGATCTCGTGCTTTTATCAATCACAGGATCAATAACGTAAATTTCCCCACTTATATCCTTGGGGATATTAGTACTGGTTTCTAAAAAGAAAAATTGATCTAATTTTATTTTATTGGAAAAACTTTCGGGAATATAGGCTTGAACTTTTAATGTTTTTATATCATGCAATTCAGTTATAACATCTCCTGGTTTAACAAATGACCCTTCACTATAGTTTCTTATTCCAGTAAAACCGTCAAAGGGGGCCTTAATTTTATGATCTTCAATTTGTGCTTTAATTTCATTAATTTTTCCAATTAACTTTTTTTTAAGCATTAATCTATTATCTAAAATTGCTTGAGAAATATTTCCTTTTTTTGATAACTTTAATGCTCTATCGTAGTTAATATTTGCTTCATCAAGTTCGGCATTTACTTGGGCTAAAATAGCCTTTTCTTCACTATCAAATAATTCAATGAGCAATTGATTCTTTTTCACGTATTTTCCTTCTTTAAATAAAATCTTCTTAATTTTCTCAGAGACAACACTTGTTATTTTAACACTCTCATTAGCTAAAACTGTTCCTGGAAGGTCAATAACATCTGAAATTTTTTTAACTTTAGGTTCTTGAGCACCAACTAAAATCGGATTTTGTGCATACAATTTATTAGACAGAAGAAAACAAAAGATTAATAGTCTCATAAAACTTAAAATCATAAACACCTTAAGTCATTTATAATTTTTTTGTACGCCCTAGATTTAAAAATCGTTGAACCAGAAACTAAAACATTTGCACCAGCTCTCACAGCCTCTCTACCAGTTTTTAAGTTGATTCCACCATCAACTTCTAAATCAATTTTTTTGTTACCAATCATATTTTTAATAGTTGTTATTTTTTCTATTTGATCATACATAAAAGTTTGTCCTCCAAAACCAGGTTCAACTGTCATCACAAGTATAAGATCAACATAATCAAGGTATTTTTCAACATGTTTTGCAGATGTTTTCGGTTTAATTGAAAGTCCTGCTTTTTTATTTAATTTTTTAATTAACAATAATGAGTCCATTACATCTTCTTTGATTTCGTGATGGATAGTAATTATGTCTGAGCCAACTTCAGCAAATTTTGGTATATATTTGTTTGCATGATCAATCATTAAGTGAACATCAAATATTTTTTTGGTAAAACCTCTTATGGATTTTATAACATCAGGACCAATTGTTATATTTGGAACAAAATGTCCATCCATAACGTCAATGTGTATGTAATCACAATTAGCTTTGTCTAAATCAGTAATTTCTTTGCCAAGTTTAGAAAAATCTGCTGAAAGGATAGATGGTGCAATTTTCACCTTATTGCCCATGTTCTATGTATTCTCTAGATTTATTGAATATTCTCCAAGAGTTGCACTTGAGTTTAATTTACTTCTTTTGTATAGAGCATATTGAGAGTCTCCGATATTTTTTTCTTCTCCTTTCCACAAACTCAAAGTAGGTTGCTGAAGAGCTCTTCCATATGAAAAACTTAAATTCCAAGAAAAAGTTTCAGATGATTTATTCATTTCATTCAGGTGTTGCGTAGCTAATTCGTTAGATTGTCCTCCGGACAGAAAAACTATTCCAGGAACATCATTTGGAACGTTCTCCTTTAGGCATTTTAGAGTTAATGATGCAACCTCTGAAATTGAAGCTTGTGTTAAGGATTTTTTTGCTGAAATTATCATATTTGGTTTAAGAAGAATCCCATTTAAAGAAACATTATGAGTATGAAGATATTCAAATAATTTTTTTTGTGTCTTTGAAGTTATTTCGAAACATTTATTAATGTCATGAGATCCATCCATTAACACTTCCGGCTCAACTATGGGAACCATACCATGATCTTGAACAATTCTTGCATATCTTGCCAAGTTATAACAGTTTAAATCTATACAATAGTCAGATGGCATTGTATTTTTGTTGTTAATGTCGATTATTGCCCTCCATTTAGTGAAAACCGCTCCAAGCTTTTTATATTCATCGAGTCTTTCGGATAATCCATCTAAGCCTTCTGTTACTTTTTCTAGGGATTCTAATTCAATTGGTACAGCTCCAGCATCGACTTTTATACCGGGCATTATTCCTAATTGTTTAAGAAATTCTCCAAACAAAACACCTTCATCAGTCGATTGTCTGATTGTTTCATCAAAAAGAATAACTCCGCTTATAAATTTATTTAAATCTTTCGTTTTAAAAAGTAACTCTCTATATTTTCTTCTATTCTCAAAGGATGATTCAACTTTAATATCATTGAACCTTTTTGTAATGGTGTTAGTGCTTTCATCAGCAGCTAAAATTCCTTTTGGTGGTTTTGAAAGTGTATTCGCAATTTGATATAACTCGTTATTGTTCATGATAATTAATGGTTTAAACTTGAAAGTCCAGGCATTGAAGCACCTTGTACAAACTCTAAAAAAGCCCCTCCACCAGTCGAAACAAATGAAAAAACATCAAAAGAGTTTGTTTGGTTAAGTACAGCTATGGTATCACCTCCACCAGCCACAGAAAAGAAATTTTTATTTTTGTTAAGTTTGATTGCTTTTAGAACATATGCTGTACCTTCATCAAAAGGTTTTTTTTCAAAAAGACCTAGAGGTCCATTCCATAAGACAGTACTAGTCTTCAAAATTTCATTATAGAAAAGCATTCTTGTCTGCGGTCCAATATCGACGATCATATCCGCTTTATCAATCTTATTTACAAGTTTTACTTCTGGCATCCTTTCAAGCTTCTTGTCAGTCACAATAAAATCAATTGGAAGTAAAATTTTTTCTTTGTAGCTTTTTATTATATCTTTACAAAATTCGATCATCTTTTTTTCATACATTGATATTCCAATTTCGTGACCTTGAGAAAAACAAAGTGTATTAGCCATTGCACCCCCTATTAATAGCTTAGAAAATTTTTGCACATAGAATTCAATAAGTTTAATTTTTGTTGATATTTTTGATCCACCCAATACAGCAATTCCATTTAAATGATTTTGAACTAAAAAGAGATTTTTTAAATTAAGAATTTCATTTTCAAGAAGTTGTCCAGGAAAAGCCGGAAGAAATGCTGGAATTCCCGAAATTGATGCATGGGCTCTATGGCTGCATGAAAAACATTCATTTATAAAAATGTCAGCTAAAGAAGATAACTTCTTGGCAAATTTTTCTTCATTTTTCTCTTCCTCTGGATAAAATCTTATATTCTCAACCATTATTAAGTTATTATTTTTAAATTCCTCATCAATTTCTGTTCTTGTTATATTTTTAACATTATTTCTTAAAAAATGTATTTTGTTTTCCGTGAGTAACTCTAATAATTTTGCAACAGGCTCTATTGTAAATTCTTCGGACCATTTCCCTTTTGGTCTTCCCATATGAGAAACAATAATTATTTTCGCTTTATGTTCAAGAAGCTTAAAAATTGTTGGTAATATTTTTTTAACTCTTGTTGTGTCGGTTACTTGACCATTGACTATTGGAACATTTAGATCAACTCTCAATATAACTATTTTTTTGTGAACAAAATTATAAGAGTCGGAAAATTTTTTTTTTAAGGTTATCATTTGAAGTATTTATTTAATATTTTGTTTAAAATTTTTTCAGTGGTTAATCCAAAGTGGCTGAATAAATGCTCAGCTTTACCGGACTCACCAAATTCATTTATACCAAAGGCTATATCATCAGAATTTAAAAATTTATACCACCCCTGTGTGCTTGAGGCCTCAATGACAACCCTAGGGTTTTTACCGAGTATTTTATTTACATATTTTTTATTTTGTTTTTCAAATAATTCTAAACATGGCATAGAGACTAAATTTGATTTTATATTTAATTTTATCAAGGCCTTTTGAATGTCTGAAGCTAGAGAAACTTCTGAACCACTTGAAATTAATGTTAACTTGGAGTTTTGATGTTCATTTAAAAAGTAGCCTCCATTAATAGATAAATTTTTTTTATAATTATTTCGCATAAGAGGAAGATTTTGTCTTGATAAAGCAAGAATAGTTGGAGTTTTAGTCGTATTTAAAGCAATTTCCCAAGCCTCATAAGTTTCGATTGAATCACATGGTCTAAACACATTCAAATTTGGTATTGCTCTTAATCCAGGTAAATGTTCAATAGGCTGATGTGTTGGCCCATCCTCACCAAGTCCGATTGAATCATGAGTAAAAACATAGATAACCTGCTGTTTCATCATTGCTGAAAGTCGTATTGCATTTTTACAGTAGTCAGAAAAAACAAGAAACGTTCCACCATAAGGAATAAACCCTCCATGAACAGCAATTCCATTCATAGCTCCGGACATTAAATGTTCTCTTACTCCATAATGAATATAATTGGTATTTTTCCCTTCTAAATTTGATGATGAAATTTTTGTAAGATTGGAACCTGTCAAATCGGCTGAACCACCCAAGAGATTTCCAATTTTATAATTCAAAAACTCAAGAACTTTCTGAGATGACTTTCTAGTTGCTTCCTTAGTTTTACTTTCACAAATTTTTTCTAAGAATGTATTTGTATCATTTGATCTTTCTAATTTTATATCTTTCATTTGTTTTAACAAATCATTTTTATACTGAGATTTTTTTAACTTATTATCCCAACGTTCTCTAATTATTTCGCCTTTTCTACCGATCTTTCTCCAATTATTTAGAATCTTATTTGGCACGACAAAATTATTTTGAAATAAGTTTAGTTTCTTTTTTGTTGCTTTTGCCTCATCTGTACCAAGTGGTGAGCCATGAGAGCTTTCTTTTCCAGATTTATTTGGTGAACCATATCCTATTATAGTTTTACAGGAAATCAATGTTGGTTTAGTTGATTTGATAGCTAGTTTAATTGCATTATTAATATCATTAAAATCGTGTCCATTTGAAGTGATTGTATTCCAGTTGCTAGCTTTGAACCTTTTTTCTTGATTATCAGAACATGTAATATCCGTGGATCCATCTATGGAAATTTTATTATCATCAAATAGAACAATAAGTTTTTTTAATTTTTGGTGTCCAGCAAATGAAATTGCTTCTTGAGATATTCCTTCCATCAAACATCCATCTCCGACTATTACCCATGTCTTGTGATCAATCAAGCTTCCATATTTTTGATTTAAGATCTTTTCAGCCAATGCCATTCCGACACTGTTTGCAAACCCTTGACCAAGGGGACCAGTTGTGGTTTCAATACTTTTTAATAAACCATATTCAGGGTGACCAGCAGTTTTGCTTCCAAGTTGTCTAAAACTCTTAATTTGTTTTATGTTACAATCTTTGTATCCAACTAAATAAGAAATTGCATAAAGAAGCATAGAACCATGACCTGCAGATAAAATAAACCTGTCTCTGTTTAACCAATCAGGTTTTTTGGGATCAAATTTCATATATTTAGAAAATAATACTGTTGCAACATCTGCCATACCTAAAGGCATTCCAGGGTGTCCAGAATTTGCTTTTTCAATGGCATCAATGGACAGCCCTCTAATTGCATTAGACATTTCTTGTAATTTCTTTGTCTCTAATTTTTCCATTCTTAATTACTTGATATAAAATTTCCAAAAGCTCTTGGTCCTCCCGAAGTTTTGATCCTTTTTATAATACTTAAATCATTTAAATCAATAAGGATAATATTATCTTCAAACCAGCAAGCAACAACAATTAAATTTTGTGAGTAACTTATATCAATTCCCTCGGGATACTCACATACATCTACCAATGTGTTTATTTTCTTTTTTTTATGCATATCAATCACAGAAATACTGTCATCTCTTTGATTTGTAACAAATAAAAGGTTATTTTTTTTGTCATGTATTGCAGAATAGGGCCATTTTCCAACTTTAATATTTTTAAGTAATTTTAATTCTTTTTTATCTATAATTGAAATAGAATTTGATTGAACGTTAGTTACAACAATGTAACTTAAATAGCTTTCCGAATAAATTCCAAACGGAGCCTTCTGAACTTTTAAATTATTTGTAACAATTAAATTATTTGAATCAATGATAGAAATATCATTACTTTTCCTATTGGCAACAAAAAGTCTTTTATATTCTTTATCAAAGTAGATACCAGCTGGGGAATCACCTACATTTATTTTTTTTATTTTTTCTTTTTTTTCTAAATCAATAACTGTAACAACATTATCGTACCAGTTTGATACAAAAAGATAATTATTAACTTTATCCACCGTAACTCCTAAAGGGCTATTACCAACTTCGATGAGTGTGTGTAAATTATTGCTTAGATTTACAAGTGAAACATTATTACTTCCAGGGTTTGCAATATAAATATCTTTAGAGGCTTCATCTATAAAAATCGCTGCAGGTTTTTTACCCAAATCTATTTCTGTGACTTTTTCCTTTTTTTTTAAATCAATTACATCTAACTTGTGGCTTTCTTGGTTAGTAATATAGGCAAAATCTTCTGTATGGGTAGGGCCATAGAAAATAAAAACAAAAGAAAAAATTAAAATATAACTAATTGTTTTCAATAATCTCTTTGAGTCCTTTTAAATTGTTAGTAATAAAATTTTTTACTTTTTTCTTTGAATTTTCATCATTTAATTCCGGAGGTGGGTCATTACCCATGAATCCTCTATAGAAGCCGCTTTTATATAAAATTTTAGTTTTTTCTTTTTCTGATTTTACAAAAACTTTTGCAGAGTAACTGTTTACCGGAAGTATTTTATTATCCGTTTCGATTATTCTCCAATTTATCATCATTTTAGTTTCATCTACTTTTTCTAATTTTTGTTTGATAGTTTCACCTGATTTAAATTTAATGATTCTCTCTGAACCAGTTTCATCAATATTAGTTTTATCAATATCACCATTCCAATTGAAGTTTTTAAAGTCACTAACAATTTTCCAAACAGCATCAGCCGATGCATTAATTTCTATAGATTCTGAGACCTTTAGTCTTGATGGTCCATGAGCCAATGAGGGGATGTTCAATGTAAAGATAAAGAAAAATGTGATCGAGCTTTTTAAAAATGACATATTTTATCCTATATTTATTTTTTATAATATTCTAAACTTATTTTTATCTTCTAATACTGATATTGCAACTAAGATTTCGGAATTTTCATCATTTAATTCGACGATCACAGCATGAATTACACCGGATATTGTTTTAAGTTTTTTAACTTTATATTGGGTTCTATTTGCCTGTTTTTCAGAAACTTTTTCTATTATTTTATATAATGTTACTTCCATAAAAAAAACTGTAGTATTTTACTCAATTAAATTAATAATTAAATGAGTAGATTGGTATGAATGTTTTATTCAATATAATTCTTAAAAAGCCGAAAATAACTGTTTTTCTAATTTTTATTATTTCATTAATTTCTTTATGCTTTTCGTACTCAAATCTTCAGATAAACACATCAACAGATTCACTTATAAATAATAATTTAGATTTTAAAAAAAATCAAAAAAGATTAAAAGATTCTTTTAAAATTTTAAATAATAATATTTTAATTAGGATTAAAGGCCTAAATAAAAATGAAATTAAATTAACGACTCTAGATCTTGTTGAAAAATTAAACTCATATGATGGATTAACTTTTATCTTTTCACCAAACTTAGATGACAACTTAAAAAAAAATTTCTTTTTATTAATGAATGATAATGAAAAAGATCAATTAATTCAAAAGTTATATGACTATCAACCATTTCTCTCTCAAATAAATAACCATGAAAATAGGCTTGAAGGATTCAACAATTTATTAGAGCTTTCATTGAAATCTGACTCTAAACAAGATCTAAGTAGTTTCTCTCAAATATTTCAAATATTCAATGAATCATTAACATTAAAGAAAAATGTAAATTGGAAAAATATATTAAATTCACAGGAGAACCAATTCTTTGTTCTTATTGGAATAGATCAAAATTATCTTGATAATTTTGGTTTTCAAAATATTTACAATTTACTTAAAAACTTTAAATCCAAACAAGCATCCTCAATTGAAATTGATTTTACAGGCGGCATATTAATTGATCATGAAGAAGTTGATTCAGTATCATCAGGAGCTGCATACTCTGGATTGCTAAGTTTTATTTTAGTTGCAATCTTATTATCGATAGCATTTAAAAATTTATATTTGTTATTGTTAATTTTGTTAACCATTGTAATTGGTTTGTTTATAACTTTAGGAATTACTACATTGGTTGTAGGGCAATTAAACCTGATATCGGTTGCTTTTGCTGTGTTGTTTATTGGTTTATCAGTTGATTATGGAATTCAAGTTTGCTCAAGAATCAAAGAAAATGATAATCTTTTAAAGACTATAAACCAAGAGAAGACAGAAAAAATTTTAAGTATTTCCAAAACGTTATTTCTTGCATCGATACCTTCAGTTATAGGTTTTTTATCTTTTATACCCACAGACTATATAGGTTTATCAGAATTGGGAATAATCTCGGCAATCGGGCTTTTAGTTGGTTTGATTTTAAATGTTACTTTTTTACCATGCTTAATTAATCTATTTTTAAAAAAAACAAATTTCATTTTTTTCAAATTTAATTCAAAAATATTTAAAAATTTATTATTCAATAAAAAAAATCATATTCTTTTTGCTTTTTCATTTATTTTCATTTATTCAATTTTTAATTTTAAAAAAATTAATTTTGACCCAGATGCATTAAACTTAAAAGATGATAGCTTACAATCTGTTAAGTTAGCAAAAGAGATGATTGAAAACAATCCTACATCGGATTATGTTGTTTCAATTGTTTTCGATATTGATAGTATTGATGATTTTGATAATAGTCACCCAATTTTTGAAAATGAAAATATAGGCTCTTATTTTGCTTATAAAAAAATTTTTGAAAAATATAATTCTGATGACCTTGATTATTTGAGATTCTTATTAACAAAAAATACTTTTTCTAAATCACCTCAAAAAAAAGATGAATTAGAAAGATTTAAGATTTTACTCAATGAATTAAGTAATAGGAAGCTTGGTAATGTTTCCTTGGATGCTAAAAATTTAAAAGAAAAAATTTCAATTTATCAAGAAAGAAATTTATCTGAATCGCATATCATTAAAATTTTATTTATAAATTTTAATGATTTAATTGATTTTATTAATAATCTTGGTTCAATTCCTGATAATTTATCAAATCTTATTCCTGAAAATTATAGTAAACGATATATTTCAGATGATAATTTATATAGAGTTCAAATTTTTCCTAACAAAGATCTATCCAATCCAAGATACTTAAAGGATTTTGTTAAAGTAATTGAGAATTATTTTCCTAATGCCACTGGCATGCCAATTGTACAATATAATGCAGGGCTAGTTGTAACGAATTCATTTAATAAAGCATTAATTATTTCTTTATCTTTTTTAATTATTTTTCTATTCTTTATTTTCAAAAAGTTTGAATACGTTTTTCTTTGTATAAGTTCTTTAATGTGTGCTTTTATACTAACAATATTTTGTATGATTATTTTGAAATTAAATTTAAATTTTGCAAATATGATTGCTCTACCATTGTTGTTTAGTCTTGGTATAAGCTATCCAATCTACTTATTAAAAAGATTTGAAGAGTTTGGTAGTCTTGAAAGATTATTTTCATCTAATACACCAACGGCAATTATGTTTAGTGGCTTAACAACAATATTTTCTTTTAGTACTTTATATTTTTCTTCTCATAATGGAACATCTTCAATGGGTTTACTTCTGTTTATATGTTTATCAAACACACTAGTAACCAGTCTGATAATACTCCCCCTTTTCATAAAGATATTTAGAATTAAATAAGTACCCAGTTACCATTTTTATCTCTACATGCAGTTGAATCTTCTTCAAATACTTCTCCTTCTTTTTTTAAAACTTTTTTGAAATCTCTACAGTTCATATTTTTTAACTCATAGTTATTTAGTGGTGTTACGACACCTGAAATATCTTTTTTATCTTTACTGTTCCATGATTCTGGAGAGTTATCGGGATTATAATTTAATGATTTTTCAATAACATTATTAAACTCTTCTTTATCACTCTCATTTAATATCTCTATTATTTTTCCTCCTAAAATATACCCAGTAGCCCCACCTAATATTACAGCAATATCTTTAGAAACTCCTGAACCTATTTTAGAACCTACATATCCTCCAACTGCCGCTCCAATTAATTGCCCAATTACTTTCTTATCATTAGAATTTTCGCATGATAAAATAAAAAAAAATAAGGCTATAAATAATATTTTAATTTTTTTCATAATTTTAATTCCTAGTTATTTATAACTTTTCCTTTTTTTCAAAGCCTCGGAAACACTTAAATCTCGGAAATCTTAGGCTCCAATAGTTACCTTCTTGACTTTTACTTATTGAGTCGGCTTTAACCTCAACAATTCGACCAATTAATTCATTGCGTGCTTTCCAAAAAGATTCTCTTTGATCATCCGAAAAACCTGAACCAATATTAAGTTTAAAAAACTTTCCATTTTCATTCCCTTCTGCAATGATTGCTCCCAACTTTACTTCATTTCTTCCGGATCCTTCCTCGAAATCTTTAACTTCAAGAGATATTTCAATAACAGGTTTTAATTTCAACCAAGTTGTGGATCTTTTACATTCATAAAATGACTCAGGGTCTTTTATCATTATTCCCTCAAAACCTTCGATAATTGATTTATTATTAAAATCCTTATAAATTTCTTGTCCTTCAGGTTCATCAAGATTAATCATTTTTTTATATATTAAATTGATTTTATCAGAAGAGATAATAAATTTTTCATACCATTTTTCTAAATCGTCTGATCGAAATTTATATGTTTTCTCATATATTCCAGATTTAAATTTTTCAAATGGAAGTATATCAAATAAAAAAAGTGAGGCATCTAAATTTTGTGTTGTTTCTTTCCGGTGTATTTGTTTCATAATTTCTTGAAAATTTTTACTTACAATTTCTCCATCTAAAACAATAGAATATTCAATAGGTTGAGTTTTTATTTTTTGTGATAATTCCTCTTTAATATGTTCAAAGTTATTTAACTCTTTTCCATTCCTGCTAAATAAATCAACTTTTCCATTTGGATAAAGAATGGTTATAACTCTAACACCATCTAATTTTACTTCTATGAATTTCTTGCCAGTAAGTTTTTTTTTATGAGAATCAGAATCTTGTGCTAATTGACATGCAAAAACTGGGATTAAATACTCTAAAAAATTGTTTTTTTTGCTACATTATTTATTGTTTTTTCAGACAAACCACATCTCATGTCCTTTTGTAAAATTCTTTTATAAAAAAAATTCCATTCGTTAATACTTGATTTTTTCATATTTTTTATGATTTCATCTCTTGCTGCATGACCAGTAAGTTTTCTTGATATTAATTGATTTGAAAGAGAATTAAATTCAGTCCATTTCAGTCCAATTCCATTAGAATTTGATTCGGGAATCTTTTTTACGCCAAATGTTAAAAGTTTGTTATATGCTAATTCCATACCTTTAAAAAAAATATCATTTTTACTTCTCATTTGATCAAGAATGATTTCTTCCTTTGAGATTCTAGAGTTGGTTGATTCAAGTTTTTGTATTAATTTAAAATTTTCCATCTAATACATTTTGGATGCTTATCTGATATTTACAATATTTACAGTTGTTATTACTATAAGGAACTGCTTTGTCATTTAAAGTTTTATATATTTTATCAAGGGTTGGCTCTATCCATGTTAAATCTAATTTTCTTTCAAATATCAAAAGTTCAAAGTCTATCTTTTTTTTCTCTATTTGAGGATTTTCTAGGGCATTCAAGTAAATAAGAATTCCTATTGAACTTGTATCTAAGTTATTTTTGGAGAGTAAGAAAGAATATAATGATAGCTGCTTCCAGTAACCTGGCCATATGTTCTCGGAGCTTATATTTTTTTTTCTCGATGTACTTTTTATCGTTACTGGATAATTAATTCCACTTTCATAACACTTCCAAATGTCGTCTATATTTGCTTTTATTTTTAGATTAGTTTTTTTGTCTACGTAATTAATACCTTTAAATGGATGATTCCAACTTTCTAAATCATCTATATTGCTTGGAATTAGGTTTTTATTAATTTTTTTTGACTCTGGGACAATTTTCTGATCCAACCTATATTCATTTAGAATTGCTTTAAAATGGTTTACTACAAAATTATTAATAACTAAGGGAGTGCCATGAGGTCTTTTAATTCCATGTTTTTGATCTAAATAAAAACATCTATTACAATCAAAAAATAAATCGATTTTTGATCTATTTATTGAGAAAGGAGTAAGATTGTTCTCAATGTATAACTTTTTTTTCCACATTAATATTTGTCTATCTTAATTACGGTAATCTAGATTTTCATATAAATTAATATACATTATCAAAAAGTTTTTACTAATTTAAATACAAATATAAAATTTGATTTTAAACATAAAAATAAAATACCTTGCAAATTAAAATTGACAATTTTTTTTTTTTTGAAATTATCTCATTATGTACTTTTTACTTCTTGCATTAATCCCAAAGCTTTTATTTTCTATCGAATTGAATTTGTTATGTACTAATGATCATTCAACAGTCAAAGAAGTAGATGTTAAAGATATATTTCTTTTATTAGATTCAGATACAAAAAAAATGGATTTAGGTGGACTTTCATTTTACGCTGATGATATTTCTGTCACCAAATCTAATATCACATGGGTAGCTAGTAATATTAACATGTACCCTGACTCTAATGGAGAAATTTCCGGAATTATTGGAAGATATTCTGGTGAGCTGGTGCTAAATTTCAAAAGATATGATGATGATAAGGTTGACTCTCTTATTTTTAATTGTAGAAAATTTGAAATAAAAGACAGAAAATTTTAATTATTAAAAAATTTTTCTTTAGAGACAAATTTCGTTATTTCTCTAATACAAAATTCCTCCTGGTCCA
>MDTB01097807.1_pt1 | contig 61246 bp, 60 predicted proteins | sample 811161 | NCBI WGS metagenome assembly MDTB01 (sample SAMN05326650, study PRJNA326480) | marine metagenome | isolation source: seawater | place: Mediterranean Sea | collected 2009
ATTTTCTTTTTCCATCAAAGATCTCGTATGAGCTGTTCAGCGTAGCTACGTAACCGTCTGCTGGGGAACACTGACTTTCAATAGTTATTTCGCTGCAGTCCAAATCCCACTCTCTTGATGCCCTGACTAAACCGGAGACGGTAGGCTTCTCTAGACTTTGAGCCTGGATAATTTTTTCTAACTGAGAGTCAAGCGCTTTTCGGGCTATAATTAGTTCTGTGTTAGCTCTATATGCTTGTTCTACCACGCTTCTAAGACTTTCTGGAAAACATACGTTTACCAATGAAAAAGTGAGAAATACAGTAGTAAAAAAAGTGTTAAGAACTTTTAACATTAATAATTTCCTTAGTTTGGCTTCAAATACATGCTGATATACTTTTTAAAAAATAAAGCTTTTGGACTTAGTGAATTCCGTAAGCAGGGGCGCATTCGCATTAAATGCCCCCCTCCAATCGACTCCCGTTTCCCTTCGAATACCAATACAGCACTCTCCCACAGAGCCATTCATAAAAATAGCTACTAATCTTCCACCTAACTTTACCTGTTGTGCTACGGTCGTGGGAACAAACTCAACTCCACCTTGGATAAGTGCGATATCATATGGTCCGAACTCATTAGCTCCCGAGTTTATATCGCTAGAATGTACAATCGCATTATCTATCGACTCTTGAGCTATCACTTTCTCGGCTTTACTGGCTAGCTCAGGCTCTTCAACTCCAATAACTAACTGTGCAATCTTTGCAATCAAAGAAGTTGAGTAACCAAGTCCACATGCAATATCCAATACAATTTCATAATTCTTAATATCAGCAAGCTCCAGCATCTTGGCAATCGTCCTTGGTTCTAAAACAAATCGATTTTTACTGACTCTAATATTAGTTTCACTATAGGCTATATCCTTCAAATGCTCCGGAACATAAAGCTCTCTCCTCGTCGATAACATAGCTTCAATAACGCTAAACCGAGTTACGTCAGACGGACGAACTTGAGTGTCTACCATTGATTCTCTAGCCTGATTATAATCTGTCATAGAAAATTTCATTACCAATATATTAGAATTTAATTTATAGCAAAAAAGGAAATTGTGTACAAACACAAATTAATTTCTTTACCAAAATGTTGATCAATAAGGATTAAAAAAACAAAATAAACCTTCAGTTTTAATCTCTACTTTTACCCTGCTCTTGTAAAATATAAAAATAGTGATATGACCGTGATGGTGAGAGGTTCGGCCTGATGGCAGAGTGGTGATGCACCGGATTGCAAATCCGTTTACAGCGGTTCGATTCCGCTTCAGGCCTCCACTTATTTTACGTTGTTAACAAAATTCTTTGAGGTCTTAACCTTAAGTTTGGCTCGCCTTTTAATATTCGAAGGCAACCCAACACCGAACAAAAACATAATCAAAAGCGAGGTGCTAGTTAAAAAGTGCAACAAACTAAAATTGAAAGTTATTTCTAATAGCCAGCGTGACAACATACTTATTAAAAACGCAGGAAAAAGACCAAGAACTAATGCCCACAAAAAAGCACTCCATTTCTCTATTAAAAAATAAGCTATGGCTTCATCGCAGATAGCACACGAATAGTGAAACCAAAATCCAAATTTTTTATACATCTGCTTTCCTCACACTAATTGCCCTGTGATAAAATCTAAAGAAAAGTTGCTATCGAGTCTTGATAAATTTTTCCGCCTCTAACGACTTTACAATAGACACCAAAGTTTTTGTGCCCATAGGAATTTTGTAGAAGCGAAAGAATATCAATGTCTCGAATGCCCGTCTTCGTATTAGTCTTAGTTGTATTGCACCTCTTTATAGGTTCGACTACCTCCAAAACACTTTCGCCTATCAGGAGCTTTTTACCTTGCCAATCAAATTCAACCCATGGATCTAGATCTTCTAGCCAAATATTTCCTCTAAAACGTCTTGTATTTAACTTATCTCCGGCAATTTCAGACAAGGCCTGAAGAGAAGACTTTGAATTAATCGAAACTGACGGATAATCAGTATCCGTTATTCCACGATTATTAAGTTCATAAATGCAGAGAGGCTCTGGATTAGCCGCAGGACATAAAGGTACCACCCACTCAAGTAATTTCTCATGCACTTCTCGGTCGAACATATTCAACGTCAGAGAATTTAATTTTGGATGAGTAAGAAGAAGAACTCCTGATTTTTCATCGAACTTAGCATTAACTGCCGAAAACAGTGGAGCAACTGCACCTCTTAAGAAGGCCTGACAATTCATCCATTTAGGATTGTTGATGTCAGCTCGACTTTCTTTATGCAACAAAGCCCAAACACGATCCCAAGGTAAAGTTCTGTTCTGATGAAGTTCAACGCCTGAAATTCTTTCAGCGCCCAGACTTTTAATAGGATACCGCCAAATTTCAGATACTATCAAATTTTTACCTCATTGTTATATTTTTACCATTGACACCTAACAAAATTTTACTTTTCCGCCCGGCTATTAATTGAAGAAGACATAAAATTAGTAAGCCTCCTCGTGAAAGAAGATAAATCCGTTGGCATTTGCCCTTCCATAATTTTTGCCTGATCAAAAAGCATAAATGAAGTTTCGGATACCAGCTCTTTGTCAACGTCCACCAACTCATTAAGTTTTATGAGTAAATTGTGATTCTGATTAAGCTCTAGGATGCGAGGCATACCAGCAAAATCCTTATCATGCATTTTCATAATCCGTTCCATCTGTACATCCATACCAACATCGTCGGCAACCAAACAACTTGGACTGCCAACTAACTTAGTTGACACTCGAACATCGCTAATTTTGTCGCCTAAATATTCCTTAATTGCAGAAATTAATTTAGAAAAATCTTTGTCATTTTCTTCCTTATCAGATTTTTGGTCAGTTTCATCTTTATCTTCTGAACCATCTTTCGAATATTTCTCCAGATCAATTGTACCCTTTGTTACTGAAATGAACTTTTTACCCTGATACTCGGGCATTAATTGTAACCAAAAAGTATCGATGGGATCCGTGAAAAATAATACTTCAATATTCTTAGCCTCCAACCCCTCCAGATGAGGACTCGTTTTTGCTCTGTCTAAAGTGTCAGCCGAAATATAATATATTTCATCCTGCTTTTGATGAGTCCTTTCAAGATATTCCGAAAGAAAAATAGGCTTCTCAGATTTAGAAGAACTAAATTTTGAAATCGCTAATATTCTTTCTTTGTTACTGCTATCCTCATAAATTCCTTCTTTAAAAGCTGCTCCAAACTCCTTCCAAAACAAGTCGAACTTTTCGTTATCCTTTTCTTTTAACTTGCTAAGTTCGGTTAAAACTCTTTTCACTAATGCCTTTGAAATCCTTTTAAGTGCGGGATTATGCTGCAACATCTCTCGGCTGACATTTAAATCGAGATCTGGCGTATCAATTATCCCATGAATAAACCTCAACCATTTTGGTAAAATCTCATCACAATTGTCGGTAATAAAAACACGATTAACGTAAAGTTTTAATTTTGAGTTTCTTTCTGCATTAAATAAATCAAAAGGCCGCTGATCAGGCACGAACAAAAGATTTGTGTAACTTACTGTTCCTTCAGCTTTATTATGAAGCGTAAGTAATGGTTCCCCATAACCTCCACCAATATGGCGATAAAACTCTTGATACTGTTCTGCCGAAATGTTCTTCTTTTCCCGAGTCCAAAGCGCAGAAGCACTATTCAAAACAGTGATTTCTTTCTTTGAAGCTTGGGAGAATTCGATGGGATATGAAATATGGTCTGAGTATTTTTTTGTAATATGTGTCAGCCTAGCTTCTTCAAGAAACTCTTTAGCCTCTTTTTTAATTGTTAAAACAATACTTGTTCCGACTTCCTCTTTTTTGCTAGCATCAATTTCATAACCCGACAAACCATCTGATTTCCAGACGAATGCCTTATCTGTGCCAGCCTTCTTTGTTGATACTTCAACTGACTCCGCAACCATAAAGGAAGAATAAAAACCAACTCCAAATTGTCCTATTAAATTTACCGACTCTTTTTTGTTGTCCTTATCCTTTTTTTCGATCTGTTCTAAAAATTCACTAGTACCTGAGCGCGCTATAGTGCCCAGTGAATTCGAAAGCTCCTCTTCACTCATCCCGACGCCGTTATCTTTAATTGTTATAGTACTATTTTTTTTATCCAAGAATATTCCAACTTTATATTCTTCTTTTGAATTACTTAAGTCTGTGTTAGTGAGAGAGAGGAACCTTAGTTTATCTATCGCATCAGAACTGTTCGAAATTAATTCCCGCAAAAATATTTCTTTTTCTGAATAGAGCGAGTTTATTACAATATTGAGCACTCGCCCAGTGTCTGCTTCAAATGACTTTTTCATAGTTATTTATTCTCCTTAACTTTCGCACTATCAAACCTGTAAAATAATCTGCCTTCATGAATTAGTTTCAAAAAAATTAGTTTTCAGTTTCAAATCGGTTTTATGTTTCAACGCTTGCAATATTTAAACATATACTCTTACGTTTACTTATAGTTAAATCTGTCATATCTATTTCTCAACCCCTAATTTAATAAAAAAATATCAAAAATAGGCATAAATTGTCTTACTCTCATCGAAGCATAACAAATATTACTCAACGGATAATTGGAGCAGGTAGAAAACAAAATTCTTTAGTGCTAGCAATATTTCTCGTTCTTCTTGGTGTATTGCTTCTTGATATAATGGGGGTATTTGTTAAACAGTTGGGGAATACTTATCCAATAATGCAGCTGGCTCTTGCCAGGAATACCTTTGGCTTAATACCGATAATAATAATTCTGTTTTTTCAGAATAAAAGATTCTTAGAAAGAGCTTTCTTTAGCCAAAAAAATACGCTTATAACTCTACTCCGGGGCGCAAGTATAACTTTAGCACAATTTTGTTTTTACCTTTCGCTCGTAAAACTTGAATTTGCCACTGCTTCAACCTTAGTATTTGTAAGTCCGATATTCGTCACAGCGCTTTCTATCCCTATACTCAGAACAAAAGTTGGGTTATGGAGATGGATCGCCGTCGCTGTTGGCTTTTTGGGGGTTGTTTTAATAATGAACATCGGCAGCGAAGTTTTTACTCTTTATTCTTTTCTACCTATAGCAGCAGCATTTGGCTATGCCCTTTCAAGCATTTCAGTTAAGCTTTTCTCAGACAACATTCCAACAAGCCAGATACAACTGTTTTCTCAAGTAGTTACCATATTTTCATCTGGACTAGTTATGATCATAATTTCAGGTTACGAACCTATTTCTTCAATGCGAGACCTACTTTTATTTTCGTTTATCGGAATCCTTGGTAGCTTAGGTGTAGTTTGCTTACTTACAGCGTACAGAATGTCACAACCCAGCCTGATGGCTCCATTTGAATACTTCGGTATTCCATTTTCAATTATTCTCGGATACGTATTTTTTTCTGAATTACCCTTAAATACTCTTTTTCCTGGCGTTTTTGGAATTGTCCTGGCAGGTATAATAATAATATGGCGAGAGAGAAAAAATTCTTAAATTTTATAAAAATTTAGCAAATTTTGTTTCCTAAGTTAAAAATTGCTACTTTCCCGAAATCTAGAGACTTGGATTGCTGTTTTTTTGTTCCATAAATTGGTACAGACACGTATTCCAAGCCAAAAATAAAGTTACTTTCGTAAAGCGAAGAAAAATACTTTTCAAATTTCTTTTTTTTAAAGTGACTAGAATTAATTCCGTATATGCAAAGCGCACCGGCTTCACCGAAAGTCAAAGTATCTAACAAAGTTTCAGGTTCTAAATGGCCTACTGTAAAAGTGCCACTACTTACCAATGCTGAATACTTCTTTTTATGGTACGTCTTTGTCTCTAAAAGATTTATCTCTAGAAGTTCTCTATAACAGTTTGTATTGCGAGCATGGGCTAGCATTTTAGGTGAAATATCAATACCGTCAACAGCGAGTCCTTCATTATTGAGTTCAACCCCTATCAGTCCAGTGCCGCAGCCAATATCTAAAACCGAGCCATTTTTTCGAGCACTTTTAAGTCTGTAAAGTCTAGCAATCTCTTTTGGGTAAACATAATTTCTTTTCTTGACAAAGTCTGCGTCATAAGTACTAGCCCAATCATCATAATAATTTTTATGAGACCTACTGTCAGTAAGCTTATAAGCAACTTTTTCATTAAATTCGTCCTTAACTCTTCTCAAAAGCGATGCCCTTATTTTTAAAAAATTCGTTTTATTTGAAATAAATATAACTTATAAACTATAAATAAAAATAGTTGCTAACCAAATTGGAAAAAATATTGAACCACGAACAAAGTACAATTTCAATGCTTGATAGTTTAGTTAGTTTCGCCACTGTCTCGAAGGACTCTAATTTAGAGTTAATATATTTTGTTAAAAATTATCTGACCTCATTAGGTTTAAAGGCTAATATTATTTACAATGAAAATAAAACGAAAGCAAACCTGTATACCCAGATTGGCCCATCTGTTCCTGGGGGAGTAATCTTATCCGGCCACACTGACGTTGTTCCAACTACCGGACAAGAATGGAAAACTAAGCCATATAAGTTGACAAAAAATGAACATCGACTTTACGGACGTGGGACTTGCGATATGAAAGGTTTTAACGCGGTAATTCTAGCATCAATTCCTAGAATGCTGAAAGCCGAACTTAAGAGACCGATACAAATTGCATTATCCTATGACGAGGAAATTGGCTGCAAAGGAGCCCCTCACATGATTGAGGAAATGCGCCAAAATTTGCCTCACGCAGCGTACGTGATAGTCGGAGAGCCAACCCAAATGAAAGTCGTGACTGGACATAAAGCATCACTGGGATTTTCAACAACCATTAGAGGGTTTGAAGTTCATTCCAGTTTGATGCATAAAGGCGTATCCGCAATAATGACCGCTGGAAAAATACTGAATTGGATAAACCAACAAAATAAAAAAAATAGCGACAAAGACAAATCAGATACTGACTTACTTTTTGATCCGCCTTATACGACATTACATGTTGGCTTAATTAAGGGAGGAAGTGCAACCAATATCACATCACGTAATTGCCATTTTTCACTAGATATTAGATGTTTACCTTCAGAGAAGCCAAAGAGATGGATAAAGAAATATACCACGTTTTGTGCTAAATTGGAGAAGGAAATTAAAGCTGTAAATAGGCAAGCCAAAATTACGATAGAGCAAAATCACCTAGTTCCCGCATTACTCCCTGAACAAGATGGTATTGCGGAGGCGCTAGCTAGAAAGCTTACAGGGGATAACGGTTTTAATGCAGTATCGTACGGTACTGAGGCCGGCCAGTTTCAGCGGGCAGGTTATTCAACAATTATTTGCGGGCCTGGTTCAATCAACCAGGCGCATCAAGAAAATGAATTTATAGAATTGAGCGAACTAAAAAAAAGTGAAGCATTTATCAATAAAATAATTAGTCAAATGTCCAATTAACAGAGCTAAAAGACGAAGCTGTTGTACGGAAGATATTTCACTCGATCTCCAACTTTCACCAAACACTTCGCATCAGGAAGTTCAATCAAGCCCTCAGACCAGCTTAATCCAGATACCCTTCCGGATCCTTCAGAGTGAAAACATTCTGCAGTTCCATCTTCATTCAGTCGAGCCCTCAAATACTCACGCCTACCTCCCTTCTTCTTTTTTTGAAAATCTGCAGCTACCATATAGTGTGGTGGCGTCTTCCAGCCAGAGCCTGCTAGTAATCTTAGTGCTGGTAGAACAAAAATTAACATGCAAACAAAAGCTGCGACGGGATTTCCAGGTAAACCGAACAACGGGGTACCGTTCCAAAGACCAAAGGCCAAAGGTCTACCAGGCTTTACTGCAATTCTCCAACAACTAAGAACACCCTTTGAACGAAGAGCTCTAGAAATATTATCATGATCTCCTCCAGACGCACCGCCAGAGGTAATGACGACGTCTACGGCGGATGTTGCAACATCCAATTTTCTTTCCAAAATTGTAAGATCATCTGGAACTGAACCCAGATCTACAAAATCTAAATTCCAAGTTTTAATAAGCGCACTGAGCATAGGCAAATTGCTATCATAAATCATTTCCTGTTCAAAAACTATATCCTTAACCTCGTCGATATCTATTATCTCGTTCCCGGTGGATAAAATTCCAATCTTCAGCTTCTTGTAACATCGAACCCTACTAATTCCAGACGAAATCAGAACCGCAATATCCTGAGGTCTCAAAACAAAACCTTTACTGAATAGTAGTGCACCAGCTAATATATCCTCTCCTTTTCCCCGAGTGTTAAGTCCAACGCTGACTGGTCCCTGGAAAGTAACCCGCTGTTTCTCAATCTGAGTATCCTCAGCAAGTAATACTGCATTTACACCACGTGGTAGAGCCGCACCTGTCAAAATTTTAACTGCCTGATTCTTATTTATTTGGCCCTCGTAAAGCCTTCCTGGAGCAATAACTCCCTCGATCAACTGAAATTTTTTTTCACCTTCCATAATTGGACCAGAAATCCCATAGCCATCAACAGCGGAGTTAGAATAAGGTGGATGCGCTTTTAGCGCATAAATTTGTTCAGACAATACCCTGCCTAGACTGTTCTTTACCGATATTTGTTCGCTTTCAACAACAGCACCAAATAATTCTTCTAACTGTTTTAAAGCCTTGTCAACAGGTGTCCAATCCACACCCTTCGGCAACGCAAATTGCTCGTCTTTGTAACCCTTATTTCCATTCATACTAAGCCAACATTTCTAAGTATAAAATTTGCAACATCATCTATATCGTTCAAGCCAAAACATGGTAGCGATAATGTTTGTATCTCAGCATCAGTAACTAAAGCGCAAATACTGGTATCTGTTTCATACAGAAATGGTTGCGAATTTTCGTACCTGTTTATCTCAAGTTTCTTATGGTCACACAGCTTAAAACCTTCAACCAAAATCAAGTCGACAGGAGACATCTTAGATATAAGCTGCTTTAAACTTGGCTGTCTATTGTTCACAACTTCGCTCATCAAAGCCCATCTATTCTCAGATGATACAAGCACTTCTCTGGCTCCGGCCTGTCTGTGTCTAAAACTGTCTTTGCCATCTTTGTCTATGTCAAAAGAATGATGTGCGTGTTTTATAGTGGACACCGAATATCGTTTCAGACAAATATCTTGAACTAGCTTTTCCATGAAAGTAGTTTTCCCAGAATTTTTCCACCCAACTATACCAAAAACTTTCCTCATTTGTAATTCTTAAACCGATCTCTAGCTATTATCAAATCATCAAATGTATTAACATTAAAAAATGGGTCTTCACCTTCGTAATTGAAGCAAACATTTTTAGTAAGGTGAGAGTCTGTCCAAATTATTACTTTCCTCACACCTGAGTTAAGTTTTCGCCTTAGATCATTTCTTAACAAAACCCGCCACACTCCAAAAGCTGGATGTCGAATTTTTTTTCCCGTTAAAATATTTTTTGATGAGGCTAAAACGATACTTGAGCCTGATCGTTTGAGCTCTTCACAAAAACTTTCCGGCAGATTTTTTGGAAAAAATGGTGTATCACAAGCTACAGTCATAACATATTCATATTGTTTTTCATAAGCCCAATCCATAGCAGACAGTATCCCTCCCAGAGGGCCAACTTGGCTTTCTAAACTGTCACGAATGACTTGGATATTATACTTCTTAAATCTCTCTGGATTGCCATTTGCATTTAAAATAACCGTAGACACTTGCACACTCAACCGATCTAAGATAGCCGAGAGGATACTCTTATGCTCAAGTTTAAGCAATGTTTTATCTCCACCTCCCATCCGAGATGATTGTCCACCTGCAAGAATAACGGCAGGTATTTGTCGACCATTAATTTGAATCATATTTAAGGCCTAAAATTAAAAAATAACCCAATTTTCTGGTCAGTATACAGCTACTCGTCATAAACAAGTCTTTCAATACCGCTTAAACAAACAAAACGTTTGCCTCTCATTCTTCCAATTAAAGTCATACCAACTTTTTGAGCAAGTTGTACCCCCCATGCTGTAAAGCCTGATCTAGATATCAGAACAGGTACTCCCATAACTGCAGTTTTAATAACCATTTCTGACGTTAACCTCCCAGTGGTATAAAGAATCTTATCATCCGAGCCTATTTCTTCACAAAACATCAAACCCGCAACCTTATCAACTGCATTATGACGGCCTACGTCCTCCATATAAGCGATAGGATCTTTTCCCTTGCACAAAACTGTTCCATGAATAGCACCTGCCTCCAAATATAAACTCGGTGTCTGATTAATTTGAGATACTAAGGAATACAAATCAGAAGTTTTAACCTTGAGCTTCGGTAAAGATATAGTATCTATAGTATCCATAATATCTCCAAAAATCGTTCCCATCGCACAACCACTAGTTTTAATTTTTTTACTCATTTTTTTTTCAAAATTTGTCACTGCACTTGTCCTGACTACAACAACGTTAAGGTCTTTGTCATAATCAACAGAAGTAACGTGGTCGCTTTTTCTGAGCATATTTTGGTTGCACAAAAAGCCGATAGCTAAAAATTTTGGATGATCACCAATACTCATTGCAGTAATAACCTCTTGAGAGTTCAAAAAAATCGTCAACGGTTGCTCCTCGACAACTTTTATTTCTTTCGTCATCCCACTCTGATCATAGCCCAAAATTGTTCTGGACAAATTGGGGTCGTAAGGATCCGATGATATCAAATATTTATTTGTAGGAGAAGTTTGTTTCATTCAAATACCAAGCCTTCCATTAATTTTCGACCCAAAATAACAAAAACTAAAGAGTCCGATCCGATAGCACTAGTTTTGATTAATAGAAAAAATCTATTAATCAACGATATTAGTATATTGTTTTAATGCTAGAGTAATGTTAGCACGCTTTTTAGCAACTTGCATAGGAAATGAAATGGCTTTTGACGAAAAACCTGGGGTTTGGAAAAAAGGAACCGGAAAAGGAAAAAAATTGGCCAGAGGTCGGCTTGCAACCGACATTAGTTTACATAATATCCAGAGTCTTCTTGCTGAGAAACCAATAAGACGAGATTTATTAATAGAATATCTACACGCTATCCAAGACAAATATGGGTATCTTGGGGCAGATAACATTGCTGCACTCTCAGAAATAATGAAATTATCTCAGGCAGAAATATACGAAGTAGCTAGCTTTTACGCCCATTTTGATATTGTACAGGATGGTCAAACCCCTCCCCCGACTGTAACAATCAGAGTTTGTGACTCCTTGACATGCGAACTTAATGGCGGAAAAAACCTTCTTTCAAATCTAAAAGAAAATTATAAGAACGGTGAGGTTAGAGTTATACGTGCTCCATGCATGGGTCGCTGTGACACAGCACCTGTCTTAGAATTAGGGCATAACCACATTGACAATGCGACTCTAAGTAAAGTGCAGCGGGCGATAAAAAATAAAGAATTTAAACCTCGAATTCCTAACTATCAATCATTATTGGAATATCTTGGCAAAGGGGGATACGCCAAATATAATAAGATGAAAAAAAATAGGCTAAAACCTGAAGATATCGAAGCGCTCATTACTTCGTCGGGCTTGAGAGGACTTGGAGGAGCAGGCTTTCCGTCAGGGAAAAAGTGGTCTTTCGTCAGAAATGCTAGTGGCTCAAAATATATGGCTGTAAATGGAGACGAAGGAGAACCAGGAACTTTCAAAGATAGATATTATTTAGAAAGAACACCTCATCTCTTTTTAGAAGGCATGCTAATCGCTGGCTGGGCGGTAAATGTAGAAAAAATTTATATTTATATGCGAGATGAATATCCTGCAGTAATAAAAATTCTGCAAACAGAAATATCAAACCTTGAAAAACAAGGAATTGTTCAGGAAAAAACTATTGAACTCCGGCGAGGAGCCGGCGCTTACATATGTGGTGAAGAGTCTGCGATGATAGAAAGTATCGAGGGTAAAAGAGGGCTTCCGCGCCATAGGCCTCCCTATGTTGCTCAAGCAGGACTGTTTGGAAGGCCAACTTTAGTTCATAACATCGAAACATTATATTGGATTGCGAGAATATGCTACGAGGGACCCGAAATATTATCAGGTGTAGAAAAAAATGGAAGAAAGGGTCTTCGATCCTACTCTGTGTCAGGTCGGATCCAAAACCCTGGCGTTTATTTACTTCCTGCAGGATCAACAATAAGGGATATCATCCAGGTTGCTGGCGGAATGTTGATTGGACACACCTTCAAAGCTTATCAACCTGGAGGCCCCTCCTCAGGCCTACTACCTGCTAAAGTAGATAATGTTCCTTTGGACTTTGATACGCTCCAAGAATTTGGAACTTTTATCGGATCTGCTGCAGTCGTAATATTATCAGATAAAGATAGCGTGAGAGCAGCTGCACTAAATATGCTCTATTTTTTTGAAGACGAAAGCTGTGGACAATGTACTCCCTGCAGAGTTGGTTGCGAGAAAGCCGTAAAACTAATGAAAAGTCCAGTTTGGGATCGAAAACTCCTCAACGAATTATGCCAAATCATGACTGATTCATCTATCTGCGGTTTAGGACAGGCAGCGCCGAATCCAATTTTATCGACACTAAAATATTTCCCTGGAGAGGTATCAAAATGACAAAAAGAATCTCTTTCGTACTCAACGGAAAGAAGGTGAAGGCTGATTGTGGCGATACTATATGGGAAGTTGCGAAGCGAGAAGGAACAAACATTCCCCATTTATGCCATTCAGGTCATAAAAATTATAAACCCGATGGAAATTGTCGAGCCTGCATGGTTGAAATTGAAGGAGAACGCGTCTTAGCAGCGTCGTGCATTAGAAAACCAGCTGACGGTATGAAAGTATTTTCAAATAGTGAACGCGCAAAAAATGCTCGTGACATGGTATTGGAACTATTACTAACGGATCAGCCTGCTCGAGAAAAATCGCCTGATAGATCTTCTCACTTATGGAAACAGAGCGAAATTGAGGGAATTACCCAAAGCCGCTTTCCTAAAGTAGAAATTGACAAGATACCTTTGTTAGATAACAGCCATGTCGCCATGAGTGTGAATTTAGATGCATGCATACATTGCAATCTTTGTGTAAGAGCGTGCAGGGATGTTCAGGTTAATGATGTTATTGGAATGTCAGGACGTGGTCGCACAGCTAAAATAGTTTTCGATCAAGATGACAAAATGGGTTCTTCGTCCTGTGTTGCTTGTGGAGAATGTGTTCAGGCATGCCCAACTGGAGCTCTAATGCCAAGTAGTGTGGTCAACGAAGATCAGCGGGGCGATAGTTTCGAATTTGATAGTCAAACCAAATCGGTATGCCCATTTTGCGGAGTAGGCTGCCAGATAAGTTTAAAGGTAAAAAATGACAAGATTAAATATGTAGATGGTGCTGACGGGCCAGCCAATGAGAACCGGTTATGTGTAAAAGGACGCTTCGGTTTTGATTATATTCAACACAAGCATCGTTTAAAGACACCTCTTATAAGGCGTAACAATGCTCCTCCAAAAGGTTTGAACGTTAACCCAGAAGATCCCTACTCTCATTTTAGAGAGGCCTCTTGGGAAGAAGCTCTGACTTTGGCAGCTAAGAATTTGATAAACTTACATGAAAAAAATCCTGATGGTAAAGCAATTGCTGGATTCGGTTCAGCAAAATGTACGAATGAGGAAGCCTACCTATTTCAAAAATTAATCCGCCAAAAATTTAAGCATAATAATGTGGATCATTGCACCAGATTGTGTCACGCATCCTCAGTAGCAGCTCTTATGGAAAATGTTGGATCTGCGGCAGTTACAGCAACTTTTAATGAAATAGAAAATGCTGACGTTGCGATTATTATTGGAGCAAACCCAGTAGAGAATCATCCGGTAGCGGCGACATATTTTAAACAATTTACTAAACGGGGAGGGAAATTAATAGTTATGGATCCTCGTGGGACAGCACTGAAGCGTTTCGCTACTCATATGCTTCAATTTAAACCAGGCTCAGATGTAGCAATGCTTAATGCAATAATGAATGTTATCGTAAAAGAAGAATTGTATGATGAGCAATATATACAGGCAAATACTGAAAATTGGGAAATAGAAAAAAAGCATCTGGAGAACTTTTCGCCAGAAAAAATGGAGAAAGAATGTGGCATAGACGCCAAAACGCTCAAATTAGTTGCCAGAGAATTTGCTCAAGCTCGTTGTGGTATGATTTTTTGGGGAATGGGAGTTAGTCAACATATTCACGGGACGGATAATGCACGATGTTTAATTTCATTAGCGCTCATGTGCGGTCATGTTGGAAGACCAGGAACAGGTTTGCATCCATTAAGAGGGCAGAATAATGTACAAGGTGCTTCAGATGCCGGCCTAATTCCAATGTTTCTTCCCGATTATCAAAGCGTTACAGATGATGGAGTCAGGTCAGCATTTAAGAAACTCTGGCAGACTGATGACTTTTCTTCTGAAAAAGGGTTAACTGTTGTTGAGATAATGGACGCTGTTCATTCTGGTCAGGTGCAAGGAATGTATATCCTAGGTGAGAATCCAGCTATGTCAGATCCAGATTTAAATCATGCAAGACAAGCGTTATCAAAATTGAAATACTTAGTTGTTCAAGATATCTTCATTACCGAAACAGCAAATTATGCAGATATTATATTTCCTGCTGCCGCATTTGCAGAAAAATCGGGTACAGTTACCAATACCAATAGACAAGTTCAAATGGCTAGGCCAGCAGTATTACCACCGGGGGACGCAAAGCCAGACTGGTGGATAACTGTCGAGCTTGCTAAGAAACTAGGACTTCAATGGTCCTACAGTCATCCTAGAGAAGTTTTCACCGAGATGAAAAGGTTAATGAAATCGCTTGATAATATTAGCTGGGATCGCCTGGAGCAAGAGAGCTCAGTCACATATCCAAGTTTGGAAGAGAGTGATCCAGGACAATCAATTGTTTTTGGCGATGGATTCCCAAGAGAAAATGGTAGAGCGAAGTTTACACCTGCAATGATAACTAGACCTAATGAGATTCCAGATCAGGAATTCCCATTTGTGCTAACAACAGGTCGACAACTCGAACATTGGCACACGGGATCAATGACTCGGCGGTCTACAGTCCTCGACGCTGTAGAACCCGAAGCAATATGCTCAATTAACCCAAAAGTGTTGGGTAATTTCAATATCAAGGCAGGGGAGAAAATAAAACTTACTACTAGGCGAGGTAGTTTGGAAATAATGGCAAGAGCAGATAAACAAGTATCAGAAGAAATGGTTTTCATGCCATTTGCTTTTGTTGAAGCAGCAGCAAATTTACTGACTAATCCCGCCCTGGATCCCATCGGTAAAATACCCGAATTTAAATACTGTGCAGTAAAAATTGAAAAAATTTCGCCATAAATCCTCTCATTAAAAAGTGAAACCTCAGTAAAATATGAAACCACTTCCTAAAAGAATCGATGCTCTTGGACTATTGTGTCCTCTTCCAGTTTTAAAGCTGAGGAAAAAACTCCAAGTTATGAGTGATGGCGATTCTGTAATACTTCTTACCGACGATCCTGCTGCGATAATTGACGTCCCTCATTTCTGTCACGAAAGCGGAAATAGCTTAGTAAAAGTTACGATCGGAAAAAATAAAGTTCAAAAAAAAGATACTCGAGAGTTTTTAATAAAGAAAACTTAGAGTAACAAGTGAGAGGTAGCTCTTATATTTCATTGTACCGAAAAAATTCTAACACGTTAGTAGCACATTCAGTCGCATGGGACAAAGCAATTCCATGTCGAGCAAATGGTATAACTTTTATACAACAATGTGATAACAAGTTCTTCAGTTCAATAGAAATTTCAAGCGGTATAAATGGACTCGAGTCAGGATGAATCAGAAGTACAGGCGCCTTAACATAACAAAGCCTGTCTGTAAGGTCACTAGATACAAGCAATTCTGCCATTGACAAAATGGTACTTTCGTCGCTTGCACATTGTTTTTGGTGAAACCAATCATAAAAAGTTTGAGATACCATCTTTGGCATAAATCGTTTTTCTACCATATCTAATGACCACTTCTCAAAACCTATCTTCCTCATGTTTTTACGCCATTTATCAACGTGCTGTAAGTTTCCTCCGCGGTGAGCAGTTGAACAAGTTACGATACTTAAAACCGCATCTGGAAACTCAGTTGCGAACGCTAAGGCAATTGTACCGCCCATCGACTCTCCGATCAAAACGACTTTTCTTTTGCCAACTTTTTTCATAACTTCTCGAATTAATTTGACGTAAAAATTAAAATTTAGTGACGATTTTTTGATCCAAGGATCTGAAGACCCATGCCCTGGAAGGTTCAAGCAAACGGTTGAATATTCCTTTTGGAAATGTGGAAGCCACTCCGTCCACAAACTTTTGTCAGCCCCAACGCCATGAATGAAAATAATGGTCTCAGATAAATTCTTGTACTCTTTTGAGCTTGGTTTGTAATCAAATGTTATTCTCTGACTTTCAACAGTTAAACTTTCCATTTTAATCCTGATATCTTTCAAACTTTATCATTACCTATTTAGTCGGTGTTGGTTTGTATATAGGCCCACGCCTGATTAGTCTTTCAATCATACCATTCAAAAGGTACTCAGGAGTTTCATGTGGGTCGTATTCAATTTTCTGTTGACCAGGATATTTGATCAAACTCATAACTTCGGGAGCCATATAGTAGGCCGCTGAAGCAGCCAAACTAATTGCATTAAAAGCAGCAGCATCTCTTTTACTTAGCTTATTTGCCATTTCCGATGGACTTTCATCATCGACTCCTCTAATTCCCCTAAAAAAATCTTCGGAAATATCAGGCCTGCAGGAAAGCACGTGATCCAAAACTTTACCATTGACATCTACAGCTGTGGCAGAGGGCATTCTGCCATATTCCGGAATTAAAAAATCAGCTATTCGACCGAAAATGTACCTATCTTTTTCGTCAAGTGCATTTAACTTATTTATCATGAAACCCCCAAATTATATCTGTCTGAAATTAGCTTCATTGTCTGCCTGTGCGAAACCGACATTATCGTAGCTGTCGGATTAACTCCTCCTGAAGTTGGAAAAGTACTAGCATCAAAAATGTATAAATTTTGAACGTCATGACTTCTTCCCCACTCATCAACCACAGAAGAGTCTTTATCTTTACCCATTTTTGTGGTGCCAAGAAGGTGCCAACCCGTATCAGGAACCTGATGTACAACGCTCGTATCAATTGCACCAGCCGCCTCGACAGCTTCCAACAGCCTTGCAACATGAAACTCAAGCATCTTTCTAGAATTATCAGATACTTTGTAATTAAGCTTTGGAGCCGGAATTCCGTCACTGTCAACCAAATCTGTATCCAAGATTACTTCGTTACTTTCTTCTGGTAAATCTTCTCCAATTATTCCCCAAGCCATTGAATGATTAAATCTCTTATTTACGAGCTCATGAAGATTTTTACCCCACCGATCCTCAACACGACCCCCTTCTTCAAAAATATTTGAACCTACAAAGCCCGTAACTCCTAGCGGTCCGCCCCCAGGCATAGCTCCCCACTTAGCTCCCCGCAGAAACCCTCTCTTTTCATCAGTTTCATAAAATTCAAAACTTTCAAGTAACTGTCCAAATGGTCCTTTCCAGCTCTCCAAATCTTCTCCAAACACACCCAGAACTGCAGAAAATGGATGCATCATTAAGCGCTTACCGACTAAACCCGATGAATTAGCCAATCCATTCGGAAACGATTTTGATTTTGATAAAAGTAATAGCCTGGGAGTGCCAATACCGTTGCAGCAAACAATAACAGCTTTAGCTTTCTGAAATCTCTCACGCCCATTTCGATCAAAGTATTTTGCTCCAGTAACTTTGTTAAGTCTATCATCATAAGCTAGCTCACTTACTCTGGCACCAGTTACTATCTGCGCTCCTGACTTAATGGCCTTGGGCCAAAGCGTAATATTTGCTGTTGATTTAGCTCCTTGGGTGCACCCTGTCATACAGGTTCCCATTAGACTGCATGGGTTGAGGCCGTTATGTGGAATCGAGGGCATAGCATTTGTGCCGGGCCACCAATGCCACCCTAATTTATCCATGCCCTCTGCGGCCTTCATTCCGCATTTACCAATAGGCAGTGGCGGGGTCGGAAAAGCTTTTCTCAAAGGATAGGCTGGATTACCAGGTAAACCAGAGACACCAACAACTCTCTCCATAATTTCAAGGCTAGGTAGCAACTCCTCATAAGAAAATGGCCAATCTTCCGCCACCCCATCAAGAGACTTTACCCTGAAATCAGAGGGTAAGAACGGGGTCCAGTGACCCGCATAAATAGTCGTACTTCCCCCTACAGCGGCATACATCAAGGGATTTATATCGCTAGAATCAGTATTTATTGGATAATCGGTTGCTCTATCCCGTACGTTTGGGTTCGGATGCCAATTCTTTTGAGAGACAAGCTCAAATTCACGTTTGTCACCCGGGAACTCACTCGCATCAGGCCACTCTCCTTGCTCAAGCGCTACAACAGAGAAGCCAGCTTCTGACAAATATCGAGCGGCGACCGAGCCAGAGGGTCCGGCTCCTACAATACAAAAATCAACTTCTTTGTCTTTAGACTTTAACAAGTTATTCAATTCATTCTCCTCTATTTTAATCTTAATATGGAGTCTTGCGAAAGATTAGACCTCTATCAAGCACGACCTGAAGCATTCCATTAGCCAAATACTCTGGTTCCTCGTCTGGATCTGGAGGGCGTTTTTCTTGCCCTGGATATCCGATAAGTTGTCTAACTTTAGGGGTCATGTAGTAGCCAGCCGAGGCAACCAGCGAAATAGCTCCGAATGCTTCTGAATCTTCATTATTCATTTTTTCCAGTGCATCTCTGAAATCCGTATGGGAAGTTGAAAATGCAAGACCTCGTTTAAAGGCTACAACTAATTCACTACGGAGAGCTAAAATTTTGTCTAAAAGTTCTTCATGAACACCAACTTCACTTGCTGCCGGCATACCCTCTGCATTTGGAATAAGAATATCAGAAAATGCTTTAAAAACTTTTCTTTCCTCTTCAGTCACAACACTCATGATGCCACCCTAACCTCAGCTTTATTGCGAATTAAATTTTCAACCGCCCTTAAAGCAATAGCTGTTATAGTTCCAGTGGGATTAAAACCAGACGATGTAACAAAAATACTTCCATCATAAATGTACAAATTTTCAACATCATGAGTTTTCCCATATTGATCAACCACTGATGTTTTAGGATCAGTGCCCATCCTCGCTGTTCCCATAATATGCCAACCAGAATCTCTCATTAACTTAGTAGAAGATGTCTCCGTAGCCCCCGCAGCCATCATGGCCTCCTCGGCGCGACTAACATGAAAATCTAACATCTTTTCTGTATTTTCTGTAGTTCTGTAAACAATTTTGGGAGAAGGGATGCCATCAGAGTCAGTTAAATCAGGATCAATTTGTACCTGATTGCTTTCAACAGGCAAGTCTTCAGCAATAATGCCCCACTCAAAAGATCGTCCAAATACACTTTTCGTATTTTTATGCAAATTTTTTCCCCAAGCATCTTCCAATACTTTTCCACCATAAGCAGATCTTAACCCCAGAGGTCCTCCGGACGGCATTACTTGCCATTTGGCGCCCCTTACGAAGCCTCGAGACTTATCAGTTTCATAAAATTCCATTGACTGAATACTCTGCCCCGCTGGCCCAACATAACTCTCTAGATCTTCATCAAACTTTCCACTTACTGCGCCATATGGGTGCATCATCAAATTCTTTCCTACAAGACCTGATGAGTTTGCCAATCCGTTCGGATGAAATTTCGATTTTGACATTAGTAATAGCCGGGGAGTACCTATCCCATTTGAACAAACAATAACAATTTGAGCTCTTTGAAGGTTTTCACGCCCATTACGATCGATATATATAGCTCCATCGGCTAAACCTTGCTGATTGACAGTTATCTCTCTAACTCTAGCTCCAGTTACTATCTTAGCTCCTTTTTCAACCGCCACTGATAAATGAGTATGGTCTACAGTTGCCTTGGCTTTCTGAGGACAGCCTGTTAGACACGTTCCATAACGTACACACTGGTTTCGCCCCCGATAATCACGCGACGGAACAGCGTTAGGCCCTGGCCACCAGTGCCAGCCCAACTTATTCATACCCTTTGCTGCCACCATACCTATTTTACCAATTGGCATAGGCGGTAGAGGATAATCCTCATTGTGTGGTGGATAAGCGGGATCGCCAGCCAGTCCAGAAACTCCAAATTCTACCTCAACCTGAGCATAATAGGGAGCCAAATCCTCATAAGTAAACGGCCAGTCGTCGGCTACACCATCTAAAGTTTTCACTCGGAAATCGGAGGGCATGAAACGTTGCCAATGAGCTGCATATAAAATAGTCGAACCACCTACAGCATTGTACATCAAAGGGTTAACATCACTTTCATCAACATTTATAGGATAATCATTTTCCAAATCACGCACATTGGGGTTTGGATGCCACCGCTTTTGAGCCATTAGTTCCCATTCCGCCTTGTCCCCAGCAAACTCAGAATTATCAACTTTTGGTCCCTGTTCCAAACAAGTAACCTTAACTCCAGCTTTTGCTAAATGCATTGCTGCGACTGCACCAGATGCACCAGCACCAATAATCAGAACCTCAGCTACATCCGGCTGATTACGAATATTACTCATCAGATCCCTCCATTTCTTTGACCAATATTTGATTTATTTTATCAATTTCCTAAATACACATATTTTTACTGAAATTAGATTAATTAGCAAGATTTAATACAAAGTTATTGACAAAATTGTCAATAATCTAGACGCTTGGATCACACTTTTTAAAAGCACATACCAACCTAGCTTATGATAAAACTATGCTGGAGAAAAATAAATGGATATTACCGTACTATTACGAATGAATCCCGATCTATCAGAAGAACTAGAGCTTCTTGATAATAAATCAGATATTGACCGAGAATGGATTGGGCTGATGCTTAACTGGTTTGATGATCAAGCGTTAGAGCAAGCAATCATTTTAAAGGAAAAAACTGGAGCGCACATTACTGCATTTGCGCTAGACGGAGAAGGCGTAGATCGCATGCTCAAAACTGCATTGGCAAGGGGCGTCGATACAGTGCGAAAGATAACAAGAACTGAGAGTAATAAGCAGACCTCCAGAAATTTAGCAGACGCATATGTAGATGCGATAACTCAATCAAAATCAGATTTAATATTAACGGGAGTACTATCGACCGACGATATCTTCGGAGAGTTAGCTCCGATAGTTGGGGCTAAATTAGGCATTCCGCAGCTAAGTGCAGTATCACACTTAGAAATTAAAAATGGAAAAATTTATGCCCGACAAGAATATTCCGGCGGTACTGCCGCTATAATTGAAACTAGTATGCCAGCAATCATAGGGCTACAAGCCGCTGAAAATCCTCCTAGATACGTGTCAGGTAGTAAATTAAGAGACTTATTAAAAACCGAGATAAGTGAACTTGAATGCACAAACACGGTAGATTCGTCCTTCACTGAGAACATTAGATATTCTTTTCCAGAAAAGAGTAACACGGTTCAAATGATACCCGGCACTGCCGAGGAGGTGGCATTAAAAATTTATAATATTTTAGTCAAGGAAGGGCTATTATGATAAAAATATTGGTTTACATACAGCACATTGACGGAGAAGTCACTGACGACTCATACGAACTTCTCAATGTAGCTCAGAGCCTTAGCGATAAAATCGAACTTTTACTATTTTGCGAAAATCCAGAGAATTTTAATGCGCAACTTAATTTTTCATATAAGGTAACAGCTTTTTATTCCGAAGGCCTTAATTCATATAATCCGGAAATTCACATTGGCATTTTAAATGAGTTTATAAAGGAGAGTAAACCTGATTTGGTTCTTTTTACCTACAACACGTGCGGTTTGGACGTAGCTCCTGCTGTCGCAGTAGGAAATAATCTGCCTTTGATTGGATATGTAAGAAAGCTTAGTGTTTCTAATAAATCAGTAACAACCTTTTCGCAGGTATACGGAGGCAAATTAATTGGCGAGACAACAACAAGCCTTCCCGCAATATGCGTCCTTATGCCAGGTCAAAACGTAGAGAATAAGCTAATTCGGTCTGATCCTAACCTGTCCAAGGTTTTTATAAACACATCAGATTATTCTCGTATGAATGTAGTAAAAGCCTTACCGACAGATAAAAGTGATGTTGATTTAACTGAAGTAGAAAAAATAATCTGTGTTGGGAAAGGCATTGGGAATTCGCAAAATATTGAAATTGCGTCGAAATTAGCAGATAAAATAAATGGTGAAATTGCGGGATCGCGACCAGTTATTGATTCCGGTTGGTTACCAAAAACAAGACAAGTAGGAAAATCTGGCAATAAAGTTAAGCCAAAGCTCTATTTGTGCGCCGGTGTATCAGGTGCTCCCGAACACATTGAGGGCATGAAAGACTCAGAGTTAATTATATCCCTAAATACTGACGAGAATGCCCCTATTTTTAATGTTTCTACTTACGGAAGTACGTGCGACCTTTTCGAAGTGTTACCTGAACTAACGAAACTTTTCCAAAATAAATGACCTGAAAGAAAAAATGGGTAACCAGACTGTAATATTAATTGCTATCACGACTCTTGCTATTGTCTTATCAGCTTACAGGGCTTATTGGCGTCTAAAACCGTTGTTGCGGGCGAAGCCAATTGCTAAAGTAGACAGAATTGGAGAGAGAGCTGTTGGCGTGCTCATCGCTATAGGATTACATAGAAGATTACTTAAAATTAGATTTGCAGGCATTATTCATTTAATGATTTTTTCAAGCTTTGTTGTTTTATTCTCTTCAATAGTACAATCTTTTGGTTCAGTTTTTTTCCCATATTTCAGCATAAATATATTCTGGGCAGCTCACACGTTGGCAGCATTGCAAGATATGTTCTCAGTAGTTATTTTAGTGGCGCTTTCATTGGCCGCAATTCAACGTTTTATTAAGAAGCCGAACAGATTTGTTGGTTCAAGTACTAAAGACGCAACAATAATTTACTTTCTAATTTTTATTATCGTTATCTCAATGCAATGCGAATTTGCCACGCAAATAGCTTTAGGAAACGACTCCTCTCAAAAATTTAGACCGATATCACTTTTGATTAGCGCATTAACTATACAACCCTTTTTCTCAAAACCTGACCAAGCAATTTTGAAAGAAATATTTTATTGGACTCATATTTGTGCAATTCTAACATTCTTAATTTATATTCCCGGTTCAAAGCACAGACACATGTTTTTGGCCGTACCTAATATATTTCTCAGATCATTAAGAGCAAAGGGTTCTATATCAAAATTGAAAAGCGAAAACTTGCCGGGCACACAAATTACTAACACCTTTCAGGATTTCACTTGGAAGGACCTACTTGATGGTTTATCCTGCACAGAGTGTGGACGATGTCAGGAGGTATGTCCAGCATATGCAGCAGGCTCTTCCCTAAGCCCTAAAACTTTTATCTTAGACCTGCGCGATGGAATGTTTACTTCGCAAAAGTCATCTATGAAAGCCGACGACTATTCAATTGCTGGAGAGTTGATAAAATCTGACACGCTGTGGGCTTGCACAACGTGTAGGGCCTGCATGGAGGCATGCCCTGTACATATTGAACATGTTCCAAAAATTGTCAAATTGCGGCAGTCACTCGTTGAAAACGGAGACATCGAACCAACGTTGCAACAGACTTTAAGCAGTATGCAAAGAACTGGAAATTCCTTTGATAAACCTGAAAAAATGCGAGCCAAATGGACTAGAAGTCTATCCTTTAGACCTAAAGATGCTCGACAAGACGATGTTGACGTCTTATGGTTTGTTGGAGATTTCGCCAGTTTCGACCCAAGAGCCCAAAGATCTACAATTATTGTCGCAGAACTCATGCAAAGAGCGGGTGTAAACTTTGGAATACTTTATGAAGGGGAACGTAATAGTGGAAACGATGTTCTTCGAGCTGGTGATGAAGGTTTGTTTGAAATTCTAGCTGCACAAAATATTGATGAAATAAATGCATGCTCTTTTAAAAGAATTATGACTACTGACCCGCACAGTCTAAATGCACTAAAAAATGAGTATCCGACCTTTGGATTTGACCACCATGTTATTCATTACTCAGAACTTTTCTTGGAACTACTAAGAGAAGGAACACTAAAAGTAAGGGAAAAAAGAAACATAGATGTAACGTACCATGACCCGTGCTATTTAGGAAGATATAATGACGGCTTTGATATACCCCGAGAACTTATAACAGCACTTGGCTTTAATATTGTTGAAATGGCTCGCTCTCGAGAAAATAGTTTTTGTTGTGGAGCAGGTGGTGGTCGCATTTGGATGGATGACACTGGTCTTGAGGAGAGGCCAAGTGAAAACCGGATAAGAGAAGCTCTTCAGCTCTCAACAGTTACCAGGTTTGTAGTTTCGTGCCCAAAAGATATAGTTATGTATAGTTCGGCTGTGCAGGCCCTGGATGCTAGTCACAAACTCTCTGTTTGGGATATTTCGCAATTGATTGAAGACTCTTTAGAAGAGAACACTAGTGCGCATCACCAGTAATGAAGACCATATTCTTCCAAGGAATTGGATTGACACTCATGCCCACGTAATCGGTTCAGAAATTAGATATCCTCTGGCTAAGTCACGGAGCTATACGCCAAGACCTAGAAGTGTATTCCACTATCTCAGAGAGGTAGGCACCCTAGGAATAAAAAAAACAATTTTGGTTCAACCAAGTTTTTACGGGCTAGACAATAGTTTATTGCTAGACACATTAAAAAAATTTCCGAGCAAATTTAAAGGTGTAGCAGTAGTAAATTCTAAATTTTCGGAGTATACGCTCGATTTTTATAAAACTTGTGGGATAAAAGGCGTTCGACTGAACCTTTTATTCTCAGGCGGAGTCTCTATCGAGGAACTCGAAAAAATGGCTATCAGGCTAGCTAAAAGAGATATTCATATAGAAATTCTAATTAACATAGACATACACTGGGAGTTGATTCCCAGATTACTCAAACTCAAAATACCGCTAGTTTTCGACCATATGGGACATTTTGATCTTAACAAAAAATCTAGCCGCTTTGCACTCAAAAGATTAAAAAAACTCTTACAATCGGAAGATATATGGGTTAAATTGTCAGCCCCATACAGATTTTCTACTACTTCGGCTACAAACTACTTTGACGTAGCCCAATTAATGCAAGAACTCATTGAAGCAAACTCAAATAGAATTTTATGGGGATCAGATTGGCCTCATACCGCCACCTTCTCAAAAACAGTTTCCGCAAAAAACCTTCTCAAAAATTTTTTAAATTTGGTGAGTAACCCTGAGCTAACTCACCAAATTCTAGAAAAAAACCCTCAAAAGCTTTATAAGTTTTGAGACAAACGTTTAGCTACCAAGCGCAGTAGCGACTTCATTTGCTATTGCAATATCATCATCAATTGTTCCACCGGCTACACCAACAGCTCCTACTATGCTACCATCAATAGTGATTGGTATTCCACCACCAAAAACTACCAACGGTCTTGAATGTGAATTTTCGACTCCAAAAAATGCTCCGCCTGGCTGTGCGTGAGGGTAAACATCACCAGAATTCATATTTAATGAACGTGCGGTAAACGCTTTCCCCTGGCTTATCTCAATACTTGCTAGCAAAGCTCCGTCCATTCTCATAAAAGCGATTAAATTCCTTCCCGAGTCTATTATTGCAATACTAGAGGGCGAATTAAGATTACTCGCTTTTTTTACTCCTGCCTCTAACGCTTTGGCAGCCATTATACTTGATATTTCGGTCATTTTCTTTCTCCTTTTGTAGAAACACGCTTATGATAAAATATTTTTTTGTCTAGTTTTTTGCCACACCTCCCATCGATATTTTCAAAATTTCGTCCTCGGACGTCTCATTGATTCTTTTTTCATAAACAACAGTGCCGTCGCGGATGATCATTAACTTCTCAGACAAACTAATAATTTCATTTACGGATGAAGATATGATTATTATTGCTGCCCCACTTTCGGCCAACGATAAAATTAAATCATAAATTTCTTTTATTGCACCCACATCTACTCCTGCCGTCGGTTCAATAAAAATGAAAACATTTGCTTTAGCGGCAGCCCACTTTCCAATTACTGCTTTTTGCTGGTTTCCTCCAGAAAACAATTTTATTTGCTTGTTCGGGTCAGCTGGCTTAACAGAAAGTTTATGGATAATATCAGTTGCATATCTCAACTTATAACTTGAATCTACCATGAAGAACTTCGTTATTAGTCCTAAAACAGGTAAAGTAACGTTCTCTGCAAAACTCAAATTTGGAAATAATGCTTGTTTACGGCGATCTTCTGGGATTAGACAAATTTTTGCTGTAGATGCTCTTTCTTTTTTTCCTTCTTTATTAAAAACCTCAACTGAGCCCTCAAAAGTATTAACTCCTGCGAGGGCCTGACCTAGCCGTTCCATTCCTCCTCCCACAGGTCCCGTTACACCCAGAATTTCTCCAGCATTTAGGTCAAACGAAACTGAGGAAAGATAATCTGAGGCCAACTTTGACACCCTTAGCACCAGCTTACCTCTACTCAAACCTGGATTAAAGACTCTTAAATTTTTGGAAGTTTTTTCAATCATATTTTCTGTTACAATCTCTTCAGTAATTTCACTCTTTCTTAAAACTTTTGCAATTCTTCCACCTTTAAGAATAGTGACACGGTCACATATTTTTTTTATTTCATTTAATCTGTGAGAAATATAGATAATTGAAATTCCTTTTTCTCGGAACCTCTCAATTAGCCCAAATAAAATGGCTACTTCACTTGCGGACAGTCTTGCCGTCGGCTCATCCAAAATAACCATTTTATACTGTTTTCGAAAAATACTGGCTAGTGTAACTAATTGCATTTCAGCTGCAGATAAAGTCGAAGCCTTACGAGAAACTTCTAAGTCAATACCCATTCTCTTAATAATTTTCTGGGCCGCTAACTCGATACTTGATTTTTGGGTAAAAACTTTTCCTGGCTCGTTTCCTAAAACAATATTTTCAGCGACAGAAAAGCCATTAAGCAACTCGGCATCTTGGTAAACGGCGGAAACACCAAGTTTTCTTGCTGCACTAGGACTATCTATTCTAACCTGCCTACCTTCAATCCTTATTGAGCCAGCTGACGGAGTATAAACTCCAGTCAGAATCTTTATCAATGTTGATTTCCCAGCACCATTTGCACCTAAGAGCCCATGAATTTCACCTGGGTAGAAGTTCAAGGATATGCTATCCAAAGCTTTTATCCCAGAGAACTTTTTCTCCAAATTGTTTACCTCAACTACGGGATACTTTTTATCACTATTCTGCATTTCACTGCTCATATAAACTTTAGATGAATTTCATCTCGATTTAGTGCGGCATTCGCTCCAACTGCTAATAATAATACTATTCCAGAAAAGAGTTGCCGCGCTGCATATGGAAAACCAATCATATTCATTCCTGAATTTACCATATAGATAAAAAATATTCCCAATAAAGTCCCAAAAACATTTGGTTTACCTTTACCAAGGACAGTGGCACCAAGAAATACCGCAGCGAAAGCTTCAAGTAAGTAGCCCTCCCCACCTACTGGTTGAGCAGAAGATGAGATAGACGTAAGTATTATTCCGCCGAAACCAGCTGTTAGCGCAGCAATCACAAAAGCGCAAATTACCCAATTATAAACTCTTATTCCAGAATAAAAAGCTGCCATTGCATTGTCCCCAACAGCTCGAATATAGTAGCCAACTCGTGTTTTTGACGACACGATCAAGTGAATAAAGAAAATTATGGCAAGAATTATCACAGGAACTGCGATTGCCATACTTCTATCATCAGTCAATTGAATTCGTCCCTGACCAATGTACCGAAAAAGCTTTTCTGTTGGACTTACAGCAATTTGATATCCTCCAGTCATATAAATATTTAGGCCACCAAGGACAAACATCATTGCGAGAGTAACTACGATCCCTGATAACCGTCCAAATGTTACAAGAAGTCCATTAACCAGACCAATTATAAATGCGGCAAAAAGTGCTCCCAGCATTGCTAACCACATTCCAAACTCAGGAATCAAAGACGCACAGATGATGGAGGTAAATGTTACAATTAGCCCAACTGACAAATCAAAACTCCCAACCACAACGACATAAGTCAAACCAATGGAGACAAGGCATGGAACTATCATTGAAAACAAAATATTATTAAAGTTTGAAAATGTTAAGAAATATGGTGAAGCAAAGGAAAACGCTACAGCAGTTACAGCTATTACAATTATTGTTCCCCAAATTCGTAAAATTTTTACAAGAACTGCTTCTTTTGCGCTTTGTTTTTCTACCATGAAATTTTCCCTAATTATTGTAAAAATATTTTTCGATACTAATTATACACCCCTCCATCAATTGTAATTGCTTGTGCTGTCATGTATCGTGACTCATCGGACGCCAGATAGACAAACATCGGCGCAATGTCATTAGGAATTCCCTGCCGTCCAAGCGGTACAATTTCAGATACAACCTTTTCCTGCACTGACCGACCGCCCATAAAATTTATTGCGGGAGCATTAAAGGGCGTATCCACCCAACCCGGGCATATTGTATTGGCGCGAATATTTTGAGGCGCAAGTTCCATTGCAAGCGCAGTTGTAAAGGCAATACTTGCACCTTTTGAAGCCGAGTATGCAGTCATTCCTGGGCCACCACGTTGACCAGCCAGTGAAGATACATTAATTATCGAGCCTCCCTTCGCCTCCAGCAAAAAAGGGATTGCATATTTTGCACCAAGGAAATGCGCTCTGGCATTAACCGCAAAAAGCCGATCCCATGCTGTTTGATCGAAATCAACTACTGCTCCAGATTGCTGTAAACCGGCGTTTTGACACAAAACATCTAGACCTCCTAACCACTCACAACCTTTTTCGACTAGTTTCTGAACTTCACGTTCATAGGTAACGTCAACTTTCATAAACTTTACTTTGTCTCTAAACCTTGTCTCTAGCTCTCGCCCCTTATCAATATCAATGTCTCCAACAACAATGTTTGCTCCCTCCGCAACAAAGCTTTCAACTGCAGCCAAACCAATATTGTCGACAGCTCCTGTAATAATAATTCTTTTCTTTTGAAGACGGCCAACCATAATACACTCCCCCAATTAATTTCGCTAAATATGTTAGACCCAAGAAAAGCTTGGGTCTAACATACTGTTTTTATCCACCATATTCTTTAAGAAGAGCGATCGCTTGCCTATCCATCTCTTTAACTTCAGCTAGAGTTTCTGCTGCTTGTTCTTGAACAATGGCCGTCGTCGGTACTCTGTAATGATTTGGAGCAACAGTTTCTCCAGACCCCATTGCCATCGCAAGCTCAGCAGTCTTAGTACCTATGGTATGCCAAGGAATATCCGTCGAAAATTCAATCGGATATGTACCCGCCGCCATTTCAGATAAAAACTGGTCTGAAAAATAATGATTGAATAATCTCACGTCACTCCTGCCCAACTGCTGCATCGCCTGCCCTGCTCCTACAGTTAAGGTCCACCACCATGAAATATGAGCAGAAACTGAACCTGGTTCCGGGTTAGCCTGCAACAGTGCTAACATATTTTCTCGACCCTTTGATATCTGGTCTTTTGTCGAAACACTTCCTGGTAAAAACGGAAGTTCATTCATGTTAGGTTCCCATCTTGTCATCAGCTCGAGCATATCAGCCTCCATATCAAATGGAGAATAAAATCCCTTATCTTCAGCAGTTTGAACTATTGTGCCCTTCCTGCCCAAGGCATTGTGAACATAGTAACCAAGTGTCATAGCTGTTGCCCAAGTATCCTCTAGAACTGCAGGGGAATCTTTCACTGGAGCCGCAAAGCCGACACAAGGAACCCCTCTAGCCTTAGCCTCATCAGCAATGTATTCAGTCTCTGGCTCTAAAGAATAGATCCCCATTACCAACACATCAATATCTCTGTCTAAAAGAGCTAGTTCTGCTTGTTGTTCACTAGCTTTTGTAGGCTCGCCTCGAACAGTGACAGGTTCACCTCCCATATCCAGAACAGTTTTCACTAGTTGCCAACAACCACGACGCCAGGGTTGGTTAAATGGACCATAAGTTAACGGTATTCCCACCCGAACTTTTTTCCCAGCAGCATTTGCAAAGCTAAACTGATTTGCAGCTAAAAGGGTACCTGCAGCAACACCACTCTTTTTCATGAAGTCTCTTCGGCTCCAATCACCAAATTCTAGCGCTTCATGTAATAAATTTTTTCTTTTCTTGTAATCTAACATTTTTCATTCTCCCTGTTTGTTTATTTTTTTACTCATTAAACTGATTAAAATATAAAATTCTCTCAGCGCATTTGACGCCTAATAAAATCTAAAATTATTTTGTTAAATTTTTCTGATTGTTCCAAATTTGCCAGATGCGCAGCATTTTTTAAAATATGAATCTCAGCATTTTTGATAACCTTTTTCAGAAGTTTGGAGTGTTCAACTGGTGTTGAAGGATCATTTTCGCCAACTATAATGCATGTAGGAACAGAGATATCTTTAAGATATGGCAGAAGATCCATTTCTCTTATTGCTGCTGCACAGCCAACATATCCCGCAAGAGAAGTTGAATTTGCAATACTTTTCATTGTCTGGCAGGTATCTTGCGACCTAGTCCTAAAATCATCAGTAAACCACCTTTCTATTGTTGGTTTTACCAAGGATTTTACACTTCCTTCAGCAATGGCTATCGATATTCGTTCGTCCCATATTCGTTTCGGCATCTGAGCCGAGGTATCAGCTAAAACAAGAGATTTCAAACGAGATGAAAAATTAATTGCGGTGCTCATCGCAATCATTCCCCCTAACGACAGCCCTATAAAATGAACCTTTTCTATATTAAGGAAATCCATCAATTTAATCGCATCATAGGCTAAGTCTTTCAGTGAAAACGATTCGTCACTTGTTTCGCTCAGGCCATGCCCTCGTATATCATACGCCACAACTCTAAAAGATTTTGCAAGTACGTCAATTTGAGGAGACCACATATGAAGATTACTAAAATGACTATGTGCCAAGAAAACTACATCACCTTTAGCTATTCCTTCATCAACAAAGCTAACCTTTCGATTAGCAAATTCTTTATCATTAATTTTGTATTTACTAATCATAGGTCCACAAAAAAAAATTTAACCGAACCAAAAAAAGTTTTAGCCAAGTTATAACAAATACCATGTTATAATAGCCTACATTATTGTCAACAATTTAGTCACCAAAAAAATCATTTATTATATCCAATTCCATTTGACATTGTTTTAAAGTTGAATTTTTTGTAAAAATTTAAATTACTGCTAGTATTCGAGTTCAAGCAGTTGTATGATGACAAATTATAATATAAGAGTTTTGTGACTAGTTTAACGATTTAAATTCAAAAAAGATTAAGAAAAAATGACGACAGCGACAATCGTGCAGGCAATAAAAGAAGAAATAATTTTTGGGAAATTACGTCCTCGAGAGAGGCTCGTAGAAGAAGAAATTTGTAGTAGAATGGGCGTTTCACGACATTCTTTGAGGTCTGCAATAATTTCTCTTGAAAGTATGGGACTCATTGTTCGCAGGCAAAATAAAGGTGCGATTGTAAGGGATTTCTCTTTAAATGAATTAAATGAAATTTATCAAGCAAGGTCATTAATACAAATAGAGGCTATAAAAAATATAAAGCTTCCAGTAGAGTCGGTAGTGCTAAATAAACTAAAGAAAATACATCAAGATTTTATCGAGAGTTCAGATGCTGGGGACCTGGGGAAAGTCTGCGCTCTAAATAATGACTTTCATTTTGCTATTTTTAACGAATGTAAAAATAGTTATCTCTTGCTTTTACTTGAACGAATTTGGACAGAAACTCTTGGCGTCCGTTGTTACTCTATTGGTGACACTAAATGCAGAGACCAAACTATTTTGGATCATGAAGATATTTTAAACGCTTTAGAACAGGGAGACCGGGAAAAACTTCAAGAAATTGTTGAGTCTTCAATATGGCTATCGCTGGAACATTATAGTAGTATCAATCAGTTAAGAACGCTATCAGCTTAGAAAAGCTAGACATAAATACCCAGTTAGCAATATAATGTAAAAATACTCCGTGTTTATAGACTGCGACTTAGCTATAAATTTCGGAACCTTTCAAGGGATGCGCTTATGTCGCCACTTATAATATCAAAAATTATTGTTGGGATTTTAATTGGGATATTCATGTCTGTAATTATGTCCGGTCTAGTTACAGCTATAAACACAGGAATAGATGTCGGTTTTCCAAAGCGATGGGGATTGGCTTGGACAATATCGTGCGCAGTCGCCGTACCACTTGCTATCTTTGTTAGTTTTCTAAGTCCACGAGTATCAAAATTTATACTTCACAAAATAGACCATCAAAAGAAGAGATCTTAAGTTTCTTTAGCTTATTTCGGTCTTATTTGCTAATTAAAAAAACAAATTTTTAGCTATTGTTCTGACTTACTTTTAAATTGTTTTGAAAGTTTGAGTTGAGGAAAATTTTATTACCAATATTTAGTTTAAAAAATGCCTTTGAGTCGCTCCCTCCAATTATCATAGGACGCTAAGAGCTGATGTAATTTCAAGAAAGAAGTAAGTCAAAAAATCTGCTCACAGACCATTCCGGAGACTAACAACTTTGCTAACAATAGGATTTTTTTGTAAATTTTCTACTATTAATATCTCGAAAACCTTTTCAACTTTAACGTCCTTTTGATTATAGGTTTTTGCGTGTTTATTGCTTATTAAATCTGAGTTGCTGTCTCAAGCACTGAATGAAGTAATACGTTAGTACCTGCCGTCGCCCATTCTATTGAGATATCTTCAGCCTCGTTATGACTTAAGCCACCAACACACGGACACATTATCATTGCGGTAGGAGCTATATGACTTATCCAACAGGCGTCATGACCTGCGCCAGAAATAAGATCTATAGATGAATAGCCTAGTTTCTGAGTAACCCGACGAGTTGTATCAATACAGTTCTTATTGAAGGAAACGGGATCAAAATGGCCAATATTTTTGATTTCAGCATTAAGATTCAAAATTTTACAAATTTTTCTAATTCCCTCTCGTAACTGACTTTCCATGAGAGACTGCTTTTCAAAAGAAGGGGATCTGAAATCAACAGTAAAAATAACCTTACCAGGAATTATATTTGGGCTGTTTGGGTAGACATTACATTGACCTATAGCTCCAACTGCGTTGGGCTGGTTACTCATTGCAATATCGTGAACTAACTGCGTAATCTGAGCCATCCCTAGTCCCGCATTTTTGCGCATACTCATCGGTGTAGTACCAGTGTGACTTTCCTGCCCCAGTAAGGTTACCTCAAGCCAATTAAGACCTTGTCCGTGAGTAACTAACCCAATGTCCTTATTTTCAGACTCTAAAATTGGCCCCTGCTCAATATGTAGCTCATAAAACGTATGTATTTTCCGCGACCCTACTTCTTCCTGCCCAGCCCAGCCGATACGCTTCAATTCATCTCCAAATCTTTTACCCTCTGAGTCTTGCTGTTGATAGGCCCACTCTTGGGTATACACCCCTGTAAAAACACCCGAAGCCATCATTGGCGGTGCAAATCTTGTTCCTTCCTCATTTGTCCAATTGACAATCACAATTGGCCGAAGCGTCTGCAAATTCAAGTCATTCAAAGTTCGAATTATCTCTAAGGCCCCTAAAACTCCAAGCACTCCATCAAATTTGCCGCCAGTCGGTTGAGTATCCAGATGGCTACCCACATACACAGCATTTAAGTTAGGATCAGTTCCCGGACGAGTTGCAAACATATTTCCCATAGTATCCACCGTAGTAACTAACTTTTCCTTATCACACCACTTTTTAAGGAGTTGTCTACCTTCGGCATCAGCATCAGTTAATGTTTGCCGGTTATTACCACCGGCCAGGCCTGGGCCGACTTTTGACATTTCCAGCAAGCTTTCCCATAAGCGAGTAGAATTTACCTTTAAATTTGCTCTAAATTGCGACATTTAAAATTCTCCATTTAGCATCACTGTAAATAATTAAAAGATAGCCTTTCCCTAGAAATAAATCTATCAAACTTATTTATTAAAAAGCACTAAGCTGCAAACACAAGTATAGGCCATTACCCAAAATACAAAACTTAAGGATTTTTAGAACTAATATTCTCTATTTAGCAGTAAAAAAATTAAAGCTAGCCCAATAGCAAGTCCTCCGTACAAGAGATCAGCTGAAGGCCAATTCTGTTCAAAAATACCATGTATACAAACTACCCAAAAAGGAATCGCATACGTATAGGCCATTACTTTAACTGAACTCAAGCGCCGGGCTGAAAACTGAATTAAAAAGAAAGATATTGCCGTTGCAAAAATAGCGAGATAAAAAGTTGTCATCCAAACAAATAATGAAAGAGACACCCATTCGGTAGCAAATATTTGATCATAACCAACAAAACTTAACAAGAGAGTGCAGGCAATTAAAGTACCAAACGTTTGTGAAAGAGGTGGTTCGTTACGGTTTAGAACAGGAATGAGAGCTGCATACAATGCATGACCTGCGCATCCCAATATGAACAAGAGTTCGCCTCTGCCAATATTAAGGTTCAACAATTTTTCTAAATCTCCATCGAAAATTACCCAGATTGCGCCAAAAGCACCACAAAGGATTGCAATGAGCACGGACCCTGACATTTTCCGACGAACCAAAATGAAGTCAAATGCTCCTGCCATTATAGGTGTCAAAGAATATATTACACTCATTGAAAGAGGCGACGCAGTTTTTAAACCTTCAAACATTAAAACAAAATATAATGACATCAGTGAGCCTAAAATTAAAAACCGCCAGGAAGACTTTAAGTCTGAAAAAACTAATCCGAATTTTATCACGAAAAGACTACCGATTATTATCATAGCGATAAGCACTCTAGCACCAGTGATGGCCATAGGATCAATTTCATTTGAAACCTTGCCACCTAAAACAAACGACATTGAAACTAAAATCGAAAACGTTAACATCGACAGGTGTCCGTTAAGCGTTTTAATATTTGGAAGATGATATTTTATATTTCTTAAAATCATAAAGAAGGCCAATTCTTTTTTTCTCTGCAATAAGAAAAAATTTTGAAATTTGTTGCTATCTGCCGGGTTAAGCGTTTACAATCAAATTTTATATTTTCAAACTAAAATAAGCAAACTATTACCTTTGAACTTTTTAAAATATAGATTTATCAAATTTAATTATCTTGTCATATCGTGCCGTAAATGTTCTGAATTAAGGGAAAAGATTCATCTTAAGCACATTTATAAAATTCAAAGACAACTTTTGCTTGATATCCGAGTAAAAAAATATGCCAAAAAGTCACAAAAGATATAAACTTAGATCACAAGAATGGTTTGATAACGCTGATAACCCGGGGATGACAGCGTTATATCTTGAGCGTTACCTCAATCAAGAGTTTACTCGAGACGAACTACAAAGTGATAGGCCAATAATTGGGATTGCACAAACTGGTTCGGATATTTCACCGTGCAATAAAATCCATATATTTTTAATGGATCGAATTAAAGCAGGTATCAGAGATTCGGGAGGTGTTCCTATTGAATTCCCTGTGCATCCAATTCAAGAAACAGGGAAAAGGCCAACGGCTGCATTAGATAGGAATCTAGCTTATTTGTCATTGGTAGAAACCCTTCACGGATATCCAATTGATGGTACCGTGCTTACGACTGGCTGTGACAAAACTACGCCGGCAATGCTAATGGGAGCTGCAACGGTTGATTTGCCTTCGATCGTTCTTTCTGGGGGTCCCATGCTTGATGGATGGTGGAATGGTAAATTAGCGGGTTCGGGAACTATAATCTGGGAAAGTCGCCGGCTGCTCGCTGACAAGAAGATAGATTACGATGAGTTTATGGAACGCGTCTGCGCTTCAGCTCCTTCTCTCGGCCATTGCAACACGATGGGAACGGCTTCCTCTATGAACGCAATGGCGGAAGCTCTGGGAATGAGTCTTCCAGGCTGCGCAGCCATTCCAGCTCCTTTTAAGGAACGAATGGCAATGGCATACAAAACTGGGATGCGAATAGTAGAACTTGTAAAAGAAGATTTAAAACCGTCAGATATCTTGACCAGAAGAGCGTTTGAAAACGCAATAGTTGTAAATACTGCAATTGGAGGGTCTACAAACGTTCCACCACATTTACAGGCAATAGCTAGACATAGTGGAGTAAGTTTAGAAATTTCTGATTGGCAGAAGTTTGGATATGACATTCCACTTTTAGTTAATATGCAGCCAGCAGGAAAGTATTTAGGTGAAGCTTTTTTTAGAGCGGGAGGAGTGCCTGCAGTTATGGGAGAGCTAGCTGAAGCTAAAAAATTATATATAGACACAATAACTGTAACTGGAAAATATTTGCGAGACAATTTGAGAGGTAAGGTTTCTAGTGATAAAGATGTGATAAGAAATTATAATAATCCACTAAAAGAAAAGGCTGGCTTTCTAGTTCTTACTGGCAATTTATTTGAAAGTGCTCTAATGAAGACCTCTGTAATTTCAGATGAATTCAGATGTCAGTTTTTGAGTAACAAGGCGCATTTAGGAGTAATGAATGCGCGAGCGGTTGTTTTCGAAGGTCCTGAAGACTACCATGCAAGAATAAATGACCCTAAGCTAAAAATCGACGAAAGAACTATCCTGTTTATTAGGGGTAGTGGCTGTATCGGATATCCGGGGTCAGCAGAAGTGGTAAACATGCTACCGCCCGATAGTCTTATCAAAAAAGGTATTAATCACCTTCCAACTGTGGGTGATGGTAGACAGTCAGGGACCTCAGAGAGTCCTTCAATCCTGAATGCATCTCCTGAGTCATTTGTTGGAGGAGGCCTCGCTTTTCTAAAAACTAATGATCTAGTCAGACTCGATTTAAATAATTGCACCCTCGACGCACTTGTCCCAAAAAACGAATGGGAAAAAAGAAAAAAGTCCTGGACCGCTCCTAAGATGATAAGTCAGACTCCGTGGCAAGAACTTTATAGACAAAACGTGGGGCAACTATCTACCGGCGGATGCTTAGAATTCGCCATATCTTATCAAAAAATAAATAAAAAATTGCCCAGAAATAGTCATTGAGTAATTTAAGGACTTAAACTTTTAACCAAACCGTTTACAAAATTTAAATATAGGTAGAAATCGAACTAAAAAGATATTAGACTTGAGTCATCGATTATTTTAACATATTTAGCTAATAAGGTTAAAAGCTATGAGATTTGTAAGATTTGGTGAGTACGGGAACGAAACCGTTGGTGCTTTGGACGAAAGTTTACGAATCAGAGATTTCTCACAGCATGTTGATGAGTTGGAAAAGGAAACTGTTTCAGTAGGCGCAATTACCCAACTTTGTTCGATCAATTTAGATCAACTTCCTATTGTAAATGGGAAACCCCGAATTGGAAGTTGCTTGAAAGATACGCCCAATTTTTACTGCATCGGACTAAACTACAGACAGCACGCTATTGAAACGGGTCTTGATATTCCAAAAGAACCAATAATTTTTTCAAAAGCGAGCTCTTGCTTATCAGGGCCTTATGATCCGATAATTATACCAAAAAATTCTTACAAGGCAGATTGGGAAGTGGAGCTTGGAGTTATTATTGGCCAAGATTGCGAATATGTCTTAGAAAAGAACGCCTTGTCAATGGTTTCAGGATATTGTTCAATAAACGATATTTCTGAAAGAAGCTTTCAAATGGACAGAGGAGGGCAATGGTTAAAAGGTAAGTCGGCAAAAAGTTTTGGACCTGTAGGTCCATATTTTGTTTCCGTAGATGAAATACCCGACCCACAAAACCTAAACTTGCAACTAAAAGTGAATAATGAAGTTATGCAGAAATCTAACACATCTGATATGATTTTCTCCGTAGCTGAGATTATCTCATACATGTCTCAATTTCTGCAACTCAGATGTGGAGACATTATATCCACCGGAACCCCATCAGGTGTCGGTATGGGAATGCAGCCCCCACGCTTTTTAAAACCAGGAGATAGAGTCGACCTTGAAATTGATGTATGCGGGAACCAAAAACAGGATGTCATTACACAAAACTATAAAAAACGCTAATGATCTGTACCTAATTAATGGCAAAATTGGTAAGCTACAGGAATAAATAGAAACTTCTTAACTGTTTCTTTAAAATTTTTAATATCAATCAAGTCTAAGTTTTTTAAGCTCTGACTCTGGTATAATCGCACCTTGATGATTGATCACGATTGTTGCAATGTTGTGGCCGACTTTTATACTGTATTCTCTACTATTGCCAATAACCATCGAAGATAAGAAGCCTGCGTTAAAACTATCACCTGCCGCAGTCGTATCAACGGCATTGATAACCTTTGAAAATATACGTTTTTTCTTTTCTCCAAGAAGGAGTGGACCATCTATGCCTCTTTTAAATACCACACAAGAAGCACCGTACCCGGAAAAATAATTGATAACGGACTCCTCTTCACTTAAGCCCAAAAGAGACATTTCATCATCGATCGATGGAAGAGCAATATCACAGTTACCCCATGCTTTGTTTGTCCAAACTAGAGCATCAGCCTTAGTTCTCCACAAAGTTGGTCGAAAATTAGAGTCGAATGCCACAAGTGTTTTCTTATTTCTATTTTTAAGACGTTTTAAAAACGTATTTCGTACTTTTTCGGGCAAAATGCTTAAGGTAATTCCTGAATAATAAATTAAATCGAAATTATCCATTGCACTGAAGTCCTTATCAGCTTTAAATAAATCTTTGGCTGCAGATCTATTCCTCCAATAGTTAAATGATCGTTCACCATTTCTGTTTAGATTAATCGAATAAATACCTGGAATTCTAGCTCTTGTGTGTCGAATGCTTTCTGTTCGAATACCCTGAGACTGGATATACTTCTTTATTTGATCAGATACTTCATCAGTTCCCAAAACAGTCAAATAAAAAACATCGGCGCGTTCTTTTAGCAACCTTTTCATATAAATTGCGGTATTAAGAGTATCACCGGCAACACCTATTTGAGCACTTTGACTGCCTACATTTAAGTTCTGAAGTTCCAGCATAGCTTCGCCGATGCATAAAATGCGAATTTTTGTCTCGTTCATGCTGACACCCTACATCAAAGTCTTTGCTCAAATTAAGCGAAAAAAGTTAAGTATTATCCTCATTTGTATTTGCAATATACCTCAAGTCAATGTCGGGAAGATCTTTACCGCTTATCTGAGCTTCAAAGGCCTGAAGTCGCTTAAAAATAGAAATCAATTCTATGATCGTTGTCCAAGAGTTAACTAAAAATTGAAAAGAATTTGCTACTTGACCGAAGGCTCTCAAAATTTGCTGCATCACCCCTAAAGTTATTGCGCCAACTGCTATGGTTGGAATCAAAATAAAGTACGCAAAAATATTATCGGCTTGAAGATACATATATCGAAAAAAGTTAAAATATAAATAATTAAAGTATAAACGGAAATAATTTCTTCTAACGTTAGAAAATAGCACTCTTAATGTTGGTGGTCTAGCATTCTCAGAATTATCTTCTCCAAGAACGAGTTCTTTCCTAAAAGCTGCCTCAACACGTTGATTCCTAAACTCTAATCCCGGTAATCTGATTCCAGCGATCAGCAACAGAAGTGTACCAAAGATTGACCACAGGATCACGGTAGTTACCAGCGGATATGGAATTGAACCAATAATTGGTAGCTCCTCAACATGTATAGAGAGAGACAACAAAAGTGGTAAAAAAGCAAACAGGGTCATGACGGCGTCTATAATTCTAACACCCATCCCCTCCATTATTGCAGCGAATCTCATAGTGTCTTCCTGAATTCTCTGAGACGCACCTTCAATATCCTTTATCTTGCCCCATTTCTCAACGTATCGATCATTCATAGCATTTCTCCACCGGAAAATGTAGTGAGATACGAAAAATGAATTAAAGATTATTACCGCAATAGCTGGAAATGCTATTAAAGCAAATGTCAGTAATTGAAGATATAAGTCCTGCGCTGTAGTAGTTGACGTCTCAGACAAAGCATTTTGAATCATATCGTAAAATGGTCCAAACCAATTATTAATTACCACCGAGACTTGAACATTAATATAAACCAAAAATACAATTAGTGATGAACCTAGTATAGACCAAAGCTGCCATTTATGCGGTTCAAACAAGCGCCAAAAAAAATAAAATGCCAGTGTGATAATAGAGTAGTATATATAAAACCACAAAAAATTCTGAGTGAAGAAATAGTTTAAACCGATGACTATTTTGTCATCATCCGATGACAAATCGAACCCGAAAAATTTTCCGACTGCATCCCCAGCCAGATACCAAAAAGCCACGACTATAATTGCCCAACTCAAAAGAGAAATTAAAAAAAGTTTTGGTCTAGGAAAGAAAGACTCAAACATATATAACTCCTGCATAACTGCCAAAAAATCTAGCAACTAACATTATAGAGTTGACAATAGCAAGACACAATAAACTAATTTTTATCTTCAAAAATAAATTTATTGCATAACGGTTCAGCTGGCTTATCATATCGAGTAGAATACGTCAGAGTTACCAGTCTTGTTTTTGTTAAACATTACCCTTTTCAAAACATTTTTTTCTAGAGTAGTTGGGAGGTTAGAGTGGCAAACAATACGATGCTAAAAAAACAAAATAATCACCTTTCTCCTTTTTCTGGCAACAAACTAAAACAAATACTAAGTATTTTTATCTTTGGCCTAGGAATTGGTATTCTAATGGCTCTTCTAGCAAATTTATTTGTTTATACGGTCGAATATTTTTCTCAATTAAGGCAAGGTTTTAGTCACTTTACAGTAGTTTTTTCAGGGATATCTATCAATTTTCTTCCAATTTTCACTCTAATAGCTGCAGCATCACTTATTAATGTCATTCGAACCTCGTTCAGCATAAAAAGATGGAATGGCCCGGCTGATACCATATATGCTGCTCACAGAACCGATAACCAACTAGATGACAAAGTAGGATATTTATCTAGCATTACAGCTTTAATAAGCGCTTCGGGAGGTGCTTCTGTTGGACAGTATGGGCCCTTAGTTCACCTCGGTGCGACTATTGGAACTACTTTGAAAAGATATACCAAAGAACTTTTGACTACTGATGTGTTTCTTGGGTGCGGAGTAGCTGGAGCCATTTCAGCCGGATTCGGAGCCCCATTAGCGGGAATAATTTTTGCTCATGAGGCCATTCTACGACACTTTTCAATGAGAGCATTAGCTCCTATCGCCATATCAAGTTTTACTGCGACAGCAGCAACGAATGCTTTTTTTGGAAAGGCAAATGTTCTAAGGGTACCAAACATAACACCTGAGCTGGTAAACATTCTTCCCACTACATTACTTTGTGCTCCCATTTTTGCTCTTGTAGCAATTTTGTTCATGTGGTGCATACGATCAGCTACAAAACAGGTTCAAAAGCTTGCATTACCACCCTCTGTGGTAATCTATATTGCAGCAATAGGCTGCGGAGCAACTGGAATGTTTTTTCCTCAAATCCTTGGTTTAGGAACTGAAACAGTTGTCGACATGCTTAGTAACAATCTTAGCCTATCATTAATAATAGTTATCTTTGCATTAAAAATAGTTATGACAAGTTTATGCCTGAGCTCCGGTTTATTTGGGGGGGTTTTCTCGCCTGCTCTTTTTGTAGGGACAGCTGCCGGGGCAATAATAGGCAAAATTTGCGCCTTTATCGGATTGAGCAGCGCAAGTCTGATTCTACCTTTTTGTGGTATGGCAGCGGTTGGAGGGGCAGTAATAGGAGCCCCAGTTACTGCCGTTCTTATAATTTTAGAAATAACGAACTCTTATGAACTTGGCCTTGTCACCATGGTCTCTGTGGCAGGATGCTGCCTTATAACCCATCTATTTTTTGGACACTCTTTTTTTGATAGGCAGCTAATAGATCGTGGGATTAATGTAAATTTAGGTCGCGGACATTTAAAATTAATGGAAGAAACTATAAGTAAGTATTCGACAAATAATTACTGTTCAATAAATGAAAAGTCCTCAGTGAAAGACGCTCTAGAAAAAATGCTCCGAGAGAACTATACGGAAGCTTATGTGCTCACAAAAAATGAAGTCTTTTGCGGTAAAATCATTATTACAAATTTAATAGGTACAGATAGCACTCAAACTGTCGACAGGTTATACCAATTAGAACCACTTATCTTAAGACCAGACGCCTCGGTTCTACAAAGTATTGAAGCTTGTAGAGATTTTGTTGGAGAAAGTATACCAATAGTATGCAGCGAAAATAAAGCGTTTATTGGCGTAATAAGTGAGTCGGATTTGTTTGCTGCATATTTAGATTTAGACAAGCAAATTCGCAGTATTGAAAGTGGATAAGTCAAAATGACCAATGTAGGATATAACCCACAATGATCATTTAATTGTTTCAACTCTTCCTTTATGGGGAAATACTACACGTTAATGTGGATGAATATGATATGGTTTCTTTTTACATATGTAAACTTTTCCAATCATTCCCGAGGAAGAACTATGTTCTGCCCACCCGACTATGGATATCGCATTACCGCCCATTAAGTATGCTCTATTTTGTAATCCCATTATTAATTCAGAATAATTTATATTTGATGCATAGGACAATTTTAAAATTTGAGTGCATGACGGCTCCAATCGTAAAGACCTGTCAGCGTGAAGACTTACGTTAGAAATTCCTTCAATCGGGACAATGCCCTCAGGAGCTAATCCGTTAGAATCTGATACTATCGGAGTACCTAAGCTAGCGGCTGTAGGAGTATTAGGCGTAAGAACGTTTGATTGACATGCTGCCACAATAAAAAGAACAGCTATTAACATATATTTCATAGGGTTTCTCCTGAAACGGTGCAAATTCTAAATGTATTAACGACACAATACGGAAAAAGTTTAGTTTTCTCCTACTTATTTCTTCTTATTTTTTTGAAGCAAGTATTTGTAGAAATTGCTTAACCCCAGATGTGAAAGCTATTTTAAAGAATAAGTAAAAAAAATTTAAATTAATACAATTTTTAAAAATACTTTTGAAAATATAACTAATTGGAACGTAACTTGCAAGAAAAGCTATGCATTTATGTGCCTGGCAGTGCATAAGTGTACATGAGTTAAATCATGTGTAGCAACCTTAACTTACCCTGAGCTTCGGCTCAGGGTCTTTTACGTTAAAATGTACCGCACAAAAAGAACTGAGTCGACTTCTGGGTCAGCTCCCAATTCAACTAACTTTTCATTAATGAGTGTTTTAATTATGTTGGATAGTTGCAACTGGGCAGTACTTCCTTCAAACTCAGCCAAGCTATAGCCACCTAATTCTTTCAAAATAGCTGACCTCACAGCTGGAACGAAGGCAGCAAAATTCTCAAAAAAGAAAGAGGCGGTTATACCGGACTGAAATGTAGAGATAGCTAGATCAAAAGTTACAACTCTCATCGTATCCTTGATATTTACTGCGAATGGAATCTCAAACTGATAATAGTTATGAGAATCAAACATTCCTGATTCATTCTCTTCTCCATTCGACATCCCCTTCTCTTCCTCTTTTATCTTCTCAGAATCCAGCATTGTCTCTTCATCAACTACATCTACAATTTCAGTGACCTTTAAAACTTTTTCAATTTTTGCTTCGTGACTCTCGTCTGAACTAAGTAAGACATTATTTAATATAACATAAATCACTAATATTATTATTGCTGGAGCGGCCATAAAATATACTAGAGGATTTGGTTTCTCAATTTTCAGTCGCCGTTTCTTTGCGGGCTCCTCTGTATCGGCAGCAAGTGCTTCATTTTCGTCCGGGTCTATTTCGTCTGACATATGGCCTCGCTATATTACATTATATTGCATGCAACGACTAACTACAAAATTATTTTAAATTGAGCACTGAAATTTTAGCCCCAAAAAAATACAAAATAAATAAAAAAGTTGTTAAAAGAAAATAGCTGATCGTCGTTATCCTTTAGAGAATATGTAACCAAAATCATAACAATTACGGAGAGAGCAAATGAGGACACAAAACCTTAACCAAAAGAAGCAACCTCCATCTAATCAAAATAGTGAAATTAAATCTTTACAAAATTTTCAGCATAGTGTTGCTACGTCACTTTTAACTTTTACGAGTGACGGAGACGAAAAGGTAATGAATTCTCGATTAGTATCAGCTATGCTATTTTTGCTTCACCTCAGCGGTGAGATAGTTAAGTCGTTTACCTTCGGCGATGAGGAGGATAGTAAAGAATTAATGGAGGAGGCTATTGAAGAATCAAAGTTGGCTTACAAAAACAAAACTACCCTGGATAGTGAGTCTGTGCTTAACAAATCTAGTAAATTCTTGAACTAATCTCCGACTTCAATCAAAGACTTTTATTTTCTTGAAGCCTATTTTGAAGTAATTTTTATACGCCCATTAATGATAAATTGGCCGTCAAGAATGACCACAGTTAGTTTTTTATCGAACTCGGAGTACGAAGCTTTCTTAAGTTTTAAGATAATATCGTCTGGGCTCGTATCTTCCAGCAGATATGAATCAATTTTATTTGTGGCCCACTCCTCAAGATCATAATCGTTCAAAACTTCCTCAAATTTTATTTCACTGGACCCAGAATTAATTTTACAACCTTCAACTTTATTTTTTATGTCATCAAAAATATTGTCAATAAAGTCAGCTTCGAGAAATTCACAGATCCCAATATAGTTTTTAGTCGTCGAAAAAAGAGATTTAAATTTTCCAGTTTCAGAATTCCTTATTTCATCAATGGCTTCAGAAGCATTTGAGGAATATAACCGTTCAAATTCTGAGAGGTTTTCTAGAAGCCAAGACTTATATGGCTGGGTAGTACCGTAAATAAGAGTTGCCAATTCAAACACTCTAACGGACACTGGATCCCGAAATTTTAAGTCTTCAAATTCTTCTTCTAATTTTTGCTTAAACTTGTTTTCCTCATTTTTTCTTCTAACCGTTTGGTCATTTGCTACCCAAATCAAAGACACCCCGAGTATAGTCGTAATACCTCCGGTAACGACGTCAAACCAAAGCAATAAAAAACCTACAACTGTAGTGAAAATCCCTATAATGCTCATATCGTCACCACAACATTATTTACCAATTGGCTAAAGTTTTCATCCTTTTAACATCTCTGAAACTTACAAATAGATTTATAATTCAATCACCCAAAGAGCTAAGAAGCAACCTATATTATAACTTATCTCAACGACTATAAATTTTTTTTGCAAAAATTTAAAAAAAATTATATAATATATGTATGTTGTTTAAAATAGGTGGCTAGTTGGTAGAAAAAGACTCATATTCTCAGGAAGCTGAATCTAACATGAAAGTGTGCCTAGAAACTCTAATAGAGGATCTTAAGAGTGTAGGTTCAGCAGATGCATATAAAAATGCCTTGTTTGGTATTAAAATACTTGTCGAAAAAAAAACACGCAGATTATCTGATTTATCAAGTGTTGGCCCGGGACCAGTTCCTCGGTCACTTGAACTGATGGTGTTTAGCAGAGAACTAATACCCCAAATAGTTAAAGAAATAAAAGCTACGGGTTTTAGAAATGTTACTGGAGATCCAGATACGCAGAAGGTAATTGTGGTTGTGCCAAAGCCTAGTTTGGAGGAACTTTCTCAAGTAGCAGATGAAGTCGCAAGAATAACACGAAGTAACATAGCAACTTTAGCAAAAATAAAAAGTAATTCTGGAATGAGGCTTAAAGCAGGTCTTGAAAATGAATATATTGACCCACCAACTGCAGGGAGGGCTAGAAAAATTCTTGATAACCTTTTTGATCACTTTGCAGAAATGGTAAAGCTGCATACGCTCAAAAAGCGAAAGGACTTATTGGGCTCAAGTTTTGAACCAGAAAATAAGGAAGAAGCAGAGCTTCTTTCCAAACTTAAGAAAATTAAATAATCTATAAAATTAAACTGCTTATTAAATATCACGTGCTTCTCAAAAGCTCATAAACATCATTTGCTGAAGCATTGCCTACTTCGGCCAACAATGACTGTATTTCATCTGCGATAATCATCTCTGCTGTCCTTTCAGATAAACTTTTCGCATTATCCATGTTCATAGATTCATTTTTAATGAATTTTAGACTTTGCAGGTAATTTGAATTATATGTGTCTTTAAAATCAAATTGTGACTTTATAACGGGAAGATTTTTGTCTTTTTCTAATGTAAGTTTACTAATAGCTAACGAAATTCTTTCAACAGCATTTTGTTCTGTAAGAGAAGTCGTTCCGTCCAAATTACCTAGCAAAAGTATTGAAGCAGTTTCGTTGGCATTCTCGTAAAACGTGGTTCCGTTTGACGCATTATCTTCCTGAGCAATTGAAAAAGACGATTCTGCCAGTAAAGAAACTTCTCCGGTAGCGAAAATTTCATGATCTGCCCCTGCTGTCATAGTAAAGCCCGCAAGCGAGGCAGCGACATCAATGTTATCAGTATTTGAGGATCCGTCCCCAGTTACAGAAGTTACCGAAACCTGAGGAGTATAGCTTGCATTGGATGCCGAAAAATTAAGGTTTTCAAACGTAATTCTATCAGAAATTTGTTCAAGTACATCGTCAGAAACAGAAGAAACAGTAACATCATCAATGTAAACTTGCGATCCAAGGTTAGTATCTCCACCAAAATCATGTGATCCAGAGATAAAAGCAAACTTAAAATTTCCACCCTCCGACGGAGCGCCTGTCACTGTGGCCCAACTAGTTGAAGCTGAAGCGCTTGAACCAGATTGGTTTAATAGTGATACGAAGGAATTGTTTGCTGTGTTTACTAGGTATGCGTTAACATCAAAAGCGTCAGATCCGCCCTCAGCTTTCCATCTAAAAGATACTTCCTCTCCAGCAGCAAGAGTAACCGCATTATCACTTATGACAGCTGGGCCTCGGACTACTGAATAACCAGTAGAAACAGACAAACCACTACTACTCATCCTAAGGGCTCCACTAGATATCGCAGACGAAAAGTTCCCACTTTCAATAGATTGTTGATCATATAAAGCAGGACTTCCATTATTTGTTGGGTAAGAAGAATCTGTAGGGGTATTTAAACCACCTAATTGATCAATGCCCATTTTTATTTGCTGATTTACGCTTGTCCAATTTGAAAGCGAGTTAAACTCCCCATTTGAAAAAGTTCGTGAATTCGAAGAAAAATTAACCTGCAGCGGATTTCCTGAAGCTCCATCATTTGTAGCGTCAATTTCCCCAATTTGAATTGAACTTCCAGAAGTTCCAACATATATTTTTTTATCGTTAATAGAAATCTGACCCCCACGTGTATTAACACTATCATCTTGGTCCAGTAAAATGTTTGTTGCGGTTAAATTACCTACCATATCATATTTTATACTGCCTCCTGCGAAACCAGAGGTATTACCGTAATCTGGGCTTTCTGATTGAAGTGAAAAATCTGTTAGATTATCTCTGCGATCTACGGAGGCTGTCAACTTACTGTTTGCAACATTATGAGAAAAGGAAGAAATTCCGATATTTGATCCATCAAAATTTTTTAGAATTACATCAGTATTGTTATTTTCAAGACTTGCAATCACATTTGTAGCAGTTGAGACTGCATTGATAGCATCCTTGAGTCCAGTCAAATTAGTTTTATCGGAAATCTCTACCGACCCAATTGTCTCGCCAGAGCTACCTGTTTTATTTGTAGCGATCGAAAATGAGACGGTTCCAGCATTAGTGAGGTCTCCGAGGCGCACAGATGTCCTAGCAGTCGAAATAACACCAGTTGTGGTCTTTGATCCTGATTTGATATTATTTATTCGCGAGGATAAACTGCCCGCAGACTCTCCTTCAGACTGTGTATATGTTTGAGAACCATTCGGGCCCGAAATTGTTATGTCTTTTGATGCAGCAATATTTGTTGAATTTATACTGCTGTTTACATTACCCGCCAAAGCAACCGCACTCATAGAACGATAAGACGTCATAGAATCGGCTAAGCTTTGCAAAGAGATACTAGCCGGACTTTTTTCCCCTTGCCATAAAGGAAACGTTTTATTCTGAAAGGTTCCACCTAGAATTTTTTGAGTATTAAATAGATTGTTATCAACCAAGTTCTGCAGTCTAGCTTGATAGTCTGTAAGCATCGCTTCTAAGTCATTTGAGTCTGAAGACAATGAGAATTGCTGCTGTTCAGCTTCTTGAACTTTTGATACCACACTAAGCATTTCATTTAAGATGGTTATAGAGTCCTCATACGCACCATTCGCTTTATCAACAATTAAACGCCCATCTCGGGCATTTTGCAAACCACTAACAATTTCATTCAATTCAGAAGTTAGCCTGTTTGCGTATGCTGCCTTCTTTGCATCCTCAGCAGTAAGCATTTTTGCGGGACCATTAACATGGAACGAACTATGCCGGTTATCCTTTTGCCGATCATTGCTGTCGGATTTTACTTTTGAAATATACCCAGCCAAGGGATCAATAATTTTAGTGAGCGAAATCATGTTTGTCTCCAGGAGTAGCAACAAAAAATTTTAGTTTACTTTTACAAACGACCCAACTTCGATAAATTTTAGTTAAAAAAAAATTATTTTTAATTTGGAAAAAAGTATTAAATTTTTTTTAAAAAAGACGTTTGATTTATTATGGAAATTAAAACACTTCTAAAATCACGCTTAAATGTCCAACAAAACCGGACCGATCTTCAGGAAGAGACTAGCGTTGATACCACCTCCACAGATCAAGAGCAGTCCAGCTTTTTGAAATATAATTCCCGAAATAACAATCAAGCATCAACTGCTCTAGAATGGCTACCCACCTGGCGTTCGATAGAATAGCTTTACTTAATTTTCGTCGGAACCGGGGAAAAAAGCTTTACCTTGAATTGATTTTGCGCCCAAAATAGTAGAAAAGTCTGAGTTGTTTTTTATAGCCTTGTCTAAGATCTCGTTAACACTTTTTTCTGCATTTTCTAAGTCTTCGGACTCAATTTCAGCAGTCCCATCAATAATCCAATGAACTTTAATTTTCATTTGCCTGATGCCCTTTCCTTATAAAATAGTTTAGTGTTATCGAACTCGGTTTTCAAGAGATTTACTTATCTCACCGAATAATTTGGAAGCCCCCGCTTGAACGGATATTATATCCGCAGGCTCTATTTCCTTTTCAACTTTATTTCTTTTATCAACACTTCCGTCAATCTGAAATGCGGAAGCGACCAAAAACCAAAGGTACGCTAATTTATAATCAGGTTCTTCAGGAACTATTAGATAATATTCTCCCATTTGCTTTATTGCGCTAAAGTCACCATTGTCCGCCCTGACCTTTAAAAATGCGCTTACATTTGCTCGAACTTGAGTTAACGCATTGTCAGGCAGAATTTTCTTTAAATCCTTAACTACCTCATTTGCTTGGTCAATTTCTCCCAAATATGCTAGCCAAGCCCATTTCAAGGCCAACTTATAATCTTGTGGCTTTCCCAACCCTGACCGTAAAAGAACCGCCAAATTGTATTGCGCATCGTGCTCGGCATTCTCTGCTAATTCTTCGAATAAATCTATTGCTATTTTATATTCTTTAAGTTTGACCGAATCAGCAGCCGTCTTAAATTTAGAATCACTCTCCTCAAGCTGAACAGCTGTGGCTAAGTTAAAAGATAGCAGCAATGAAACAATACTGCTTGTTAGCAGCTTGAACATCCTAACGACCAGCCATCATAACTAGCTGCAAGTACAAAACCCTTAGCTTAAACTTTGAATTTTCTCTACGCTCATAAACTACAATTCTTGGCCTATCAGAGTCTGGTTTTTGAAATTCAATCGACATTCTCTCTGGCAAAAAAACCCCACCTTTCTCCAATGTTCCCTGGGGATCTAATGAAAAAGTTCTATGAAAGGTCGGATCAATCCAGATTCGAGCCAATACTTTTCCCAGTATATCAGGCAACATATTTCTTACCTCGTCACGAGATTCGAAATGAATACTGCCCGAAACCAGCTCAAAAGGGGTCGCCTTCTTTTTTTTATCTTTGATAGCCGGAGGGCGCATTTTAGGCATTGGGACTAATGCGTTATTTGTTTTACCAACCATATCTAACTCTCTAAAAGTAACTAATTGCATGTGTATTTTATATTCCTAAACGATTTTGTAAAGATAATATAAAAACGTCACACGATTTAAAAAGTTTAAGAAACAACAACATTGGCATAATTTTTGAATAAAAGCTGCATTAAATGGAGAACACAAATGTTTGCTATAATCAAAAGTGGGCTAAACACAGCAAATCAAGAGATTTCAGTAGTCTCAAACAATATTGCCAACGCAAATGCCACTGGATTTAAAAAAAGCCGTGCTGATTTCAAAGATATATTCTCAATCATAGATGAGCAACGAACCGAAACCTTGACAGGGCTAGGGTCAAAGTCCGAAAGCCCAAAACGACTCCATTCACAAGGATCTCTTAAACAAACAGGTGGAGCTTTAGACCTAGCCGTAAGTGGTATTGGCCTATTTGTTTTGAGTGGACGAAACGAAAATAGCCCTAACTCCTTCACAAGAGATGGGTCTTTTCAAATAAACAATGAACAAACTATTGTCTCAGGCGACGGAATTCCAGTCTTAGGTGTAGACCAAAGACCAATTATTGTTCCGTTTGTTCGACAAAAGTCGGACGATACAAACGAATATCTATCTGAAGTAAACGTCACGCCTGATGGGAAAATTTTAGCCACTTACAATGAGACAAAAGATCTAAATGTTGGTCAAATTCTATTAGCAAAATTTGACGATGAGAGCAATCTTGTTTCACTGGGAAACAACGCCTATCAAGCTACTGACAAAAGCGGAAATGTACAGCTTGGAGGGGCGATGACAGGTGGATTTGGAGAAATACAGGCGGGTAGTCTAGAAATGTCAAACGTAAACATTACAAGCGAACTCGTATCGCTGATCCGAGCGCAGCAAGCATTTAACGGAGCTGCACGAATAATGCAGGCTGAAATAGAAGTAACCAATAAGTTTACTGGCTAAGTTACGCAAGTGGCATATTCCAGGAGATGTCAGTAATTCTCAATGTCTTTTCGCTATCAAGTCTTAAATCTCCCGGAGTATTTATGAATAATTTCTCACTTAGTAAAACTATGAGAGTCACGGGTCTCGGATAGGAAAACTTAAATAGCTCAGTTAATTCTTTTAGTCTTTCAACTCGAAGGTATATTTCACCTATCATTATAGGCCGATCGATAGAAATGTGAAGCGTACCCCATGACTTGCGAGTTCCAATTGGTAAATTTTTAATTTTCAAATTACAATTGCCTCTAGCAATATTTCTCAAAGAACAAGACAACTGTAATTCCTCAAATGAATCAAATCCAATTAAATTTAATTCTGCAGTCTGAACAGACATTTGAATGGCGTTAGTGGGCTGATAGTCTTTTGTCAAAGCCGGTTATCTCCGGCCTCTTCGGCTTTTATAAGTTCTCGAAGCTTAAAAATAGCAGACTTCTTTATTTGTGAGACCCTACCAGTCGTAACATTAAGTACCTCAGCAATTTCATAAATATTTAATTCCTCTACATAGTATAATTGAATGACCATTAGCTCTCGCTCAGGTAACTTAGATAAAACTGATCGTAAAATTGTCTTCAATTGAGCCTGCTCTATTTTCTTTTCAGGACCTTCTTCTTTTGATATAAAAAAGATTGAATATTCATCATATGCATCATCTAAAGATTGATGTACATTAGCTGCAAAGGCATGCTGCCACTCTCCATACTCAGCATCTGTTAATCCAGCAGCTTTAGCAACTTCTTCTGGCGTAGGCTCTCGACTCAATGACTGTCGCAAAGACGCTTCAGTTGCTTTGACCTTCTGCTGCATTTGAATAGTAGTTCTGCACAAGTTCGAATTCTTACGAAAAAAATCAATAATCGCACCTCGTATGCGTATGGAGGCATAATTCGCAAATGGTATTCCCTCCTGTTGAACAAAATTGTTTGCTGCAACAACCAATCCTGTATATCCAATTTGGATTACATCTTCTATTTCAAGGGCACCGCGCACCCTACCATGTAAATGCCAAGCTATCTTTTTTACCAAACCTAGGTTTTGCTTGACTAACTCATTCGCATCAGTGGGGGATTCCTGATAATTTTTCTGCATAAGAAAATCCTTCAACTAGATTGAACTTTTGTTAAAAAAACTTATACCAGAAGGGGTATTATTTGGCGAGCGAAGAAGTTCCTTGGACATCGATTTAAACAACCCTGACTCTTTAGCGTTAACGTCATTAACTACTAAAGGCTTCCTTTTTACAATAGAATTTCTTAATTTTAAAGAGTATGGTAAAAAGCCTGCAAAATTAATATTTACATCTAAAAACCGTGTAGCAGTAGCTTTAAACTTTGAAAATATCTCTGCAGAATGTCTCTGACTATCAGCCATATTAACAATCACTGAAAACTCTTTCACATTACCTTCAAGGCTTGCTGCCTTAACAAGAGTGTAGGCATCCATAAAGCTTGTGGGCTCTCCCACTAAAACGATTAAAACTTTTTCAGAGGCAGTTAAAAAAGACAAGGTACTATCAGAAGCCCCAGCCGGAGTATCTACAAAAAAAATATCGCATTTGTCAGCTAAGGGATCAAAACTTCTTATGAGATTATATCTAGTTGACTTATTTAAATTCAGTAGTTCTATCAATCCGCTTCCACCTGATATTAATTGTAGTCCTTTTGGTCCTATCGTAATACTCTCACTTAAGTTGGAGCTACCAGAAATGGTGTCTTTAATAGTTTTGCTTGGATTACAACCTAAAAGCAAGTGGGAATTTGCCAAGCCAAAATCTGCATCTAGTAATGCTACTCTAGACCCCATCGCAGCCATCGTTAAAGCCAAATTTACGGCAATACTAGTCTTCCCAACACCACCTTTTCCACTTGCAATAGAGATAGAAATAGCCATTATATAAAATTTCCCTTATTCAATCATACAGTCCTAATTCAGCAATTGTCGAGGAGATACTGCATCAAAATTTCTTTATTTGAAACCGCCAATTCACTTATTATGGCTTTGGAACCACTCAAATAACATATTTTTAGTTTCTTTAAGACAAATTCAGAGATTTCTTCTGCTGAAATACTGCACTCATCTAATTTTGTTAAAGCAATTACTGGTTTTATAGCTTCGAAAAGTTCAAATTGGTTTTTAATGGATTTCCTGCTTGCACCACCGCCAACGGTAACTATAGCAGTCACATTTTTTCTTTGAGAAAGCGACTCATACTCGCTGAAAACCTTGCATGCGGTCTCAGCATCTACAGATACATCAACAATAATTTTCTCATTTATAGCCGAGATATTTTGTATAAATGTTTCAGGAGTAAATTTTAACAACGGGAAATTAAGCATTCGAGCATGAGATCTCAGCGACTCATTACCTAGGTTATTTGTCGACTCAAGTGAGGCAAGAACAAAATTAGTTTTTTTCGAAAAAGAGCTATATCGCGCTGCCAACTTAGCAACAAGGGTACTTTTACCAGATCCAGACATCCCTGTAACAAATGTTAACTCCGGTATTTCTTGAGTGTCTTCAGAAAAACTCAACTTTTCGGCCAACGCACGCATGAAAGAGGCTCGACCTCTTTCAAAATTCAACCCGTCAAACGAGGGACTTAAACGTTTGACAATCCTAGGATCAAAATTAGCTCTCGATAATTTTACTGCAGTTGTTTGCCCAATCTCAACCCCTAGGCCATTACTATCTGTGATAAACATTCCTCTAAGATCATCAATCAAAGATTCTAACGTGTTACTAATTTTTTCCATATCGTCTTCGAAGTTCGGGGCACCATTAGCTTTTGATAAATGACTAATTTCATTTGCCGAATAGTTTCTTCTGGTAATAGCGTTTGGTTTATTTTCTTTAATAAGGTGTTTATTTATTTCCCTTGTGAAAGACTTTTTGGTTGTAACCTTTTTCTTTACTTCTAAAGGGTCATTTGTTGCCTCAATCTCAATACCATTCTCAATAGACTTAGTTGACAAGATAAAAGCATCTGCCCCCAATTTTTTTGATATTTCATCCATCGCACTCGACGAATCTCGTCCAGTAATCTTGATCGTTGCCATTAGTCTTTTCCTTCCTACTGAGCTTCACCACTAATAGTTGCCAAAATATTGACTTTTCGATGTTCTGGTAATTCTGTAAATGCCAACACCAGCAAGTCGTCGATATGCTGACGAGTGATATGAGAAATCTGTCTCCTAATTTCTGGCGATACTACGAGAACAGGCTGCTTGCCATCAGTTCCAAATTTCTGGCTAGTATCAGAAATACTTTGCAATAACTTCTGAGCTAAACTGCTGTCAAGTACGAGACCCTCCTCGCCGCTCTGACGAGACATTGTGATAAGCATATGCTCCAATTCAGAGTCAAAAGTTATAATGGGTAAAGATTGATTTAAGGGAGCGACTTGCTGAATCAAAAGGCCCGCAAGAGCAGGTCTCAATGCTTCAGCCGAGTCGACGAGACTCAGATTTTTTGACATTATACTTGGTAATACCTCTAAGATCCCTTTAAGGTCACTTACAGGAACGCGTTCATTAAGAAGCTCACGGAGTATACCTGTTAAGGTATGCAAAGGAACGAGCTTTGGAACGACCGATTGAACTAAATTTGGAGAACTTTCTGATAAATTATCGAGTAAGCCCTGGACATCATCTTGACCAATAAGCTTACCAGCATGCTTATTTATCAGTTGGCTTAAGTGAGTTGCCATAACAGACTCAGGGTTAACGACAACATAACCTTTGCTTTCCGCCTCTCCCTGCTGGGCTGGAATTATCCAAACAGCATCCATTCCAAATGACGGATCTTTGACCGCTATTCCATGAACCTTTACATTAATGTCATCTCCTGGAATAGCCAGTTTTCTGTCAGGAAAAATCTTATCTTCACCAACAATTGTTTGAGCAATTTTTATTCTATATTGGTTAGCCTCCAAAGTTAGATCATCCCGTATTCTCACAGCAGGAACCACAAATCCAAGAGACTTCGAAATTTGCCGTCTTATCCCGGTTACCCTATTTATCAATGGTCCACCTGTGTCATCAGCAACCATTTCAACAAGACCATAACCTAGCTCAATAGAAATTGGAGAGTAATCAGTTACATCATCTAACGAAATACGATGTTCGTCATCGTTTTCGGTTTCTAAATCAGTTTTCTCAAGCATCTCAGTCTCATCCTCAGCTTTACGTTCTTGGTTGCGGGTAAAAAAACCCAAAGCTGCAGCAACAATAGCTGCCGACAAAAATAATACGTTAGGCATACCAGGTACAAATCCTATAAGCAAAAGCACACCTGAAACAGGAAGCCAAGCTCTTGAGAGACTTACCTGAGATCCAATATGCTTAGCCATATCTTGCGTTGTAGAAACTCGTGTAACTATTATAGCAGTTGCTATCGCTAATAGCAGAGAGGGTATCTGAGCAACCAGACCATCACCGATAGACAAAAGCACATATGTTTCAGCAGCTACTCCAGCAGACAGATTATATTGGCTTATACCAATTAGAAGCCCTCCAACAATATTGATAACCAATATTAAAATTCCAGCAATAGCGTCACCTTTTACAAACTTGGACGCACCATCCATCGCTCCATAAAAATCTGCCTCAGATGCAATGTCTTCTCTTCTCTTTGTAGCCTCCTCTGCCGTCAAAATGCCAGCGTTTAAATCAGCGTCTATAGCCATCTGTTTTCCCGGCATTGCGTCTAGAGTGAAGCGAGCAGTGACCTCTGAAACTCGCCCTGCACCTTTTGTGATAACTACTAAATTTATTATAACTAAAATTACGAATACGAAAATTCCTACTGCATAGTTTCCCGCAATCACAAAGTTTCCAAATGCTTCTATAACTTTGCCTGCAGCATCACTACCTGTATGACCCTGACTTAAGACCACTCGCGTCGAAGCAACATTCAAGGCAAGGCGCAAAATGGTTGCTATTAAAAGTAAACTTGGAAAGCTTGAAAAATCTAATGGCCTGTACGTGTGCATGGCAACCATAAGCACAAGAAGCGAGACTAAAATGTTAGTCACAAAAAATGCATCTAACAAAAATGCTGGTAGCGGAAGAACCATCATTGCGACGATGGCTAAGATACCCAACGGCAGAACACTTGCTTGAGCGACCCCCATGATATTTTTTGGCAGAAATATACTAGCTGACGGATTCATGACACTAAAGTTTCCCCATTAATAAGATAACAAAAAAAGAAAATAGTTTCTCGTACAAAAAAAACGTTTATATTGAAAGACTTATTCAAAACTACCTCTTAAGCTAATATGACGAATTTATCAGTCCTAATCAGTTAAGGCAAAAGTAATGCCAAACAAAGAAACCTGAGAAAAAAATGTCCTACTTTATCAGTGGCATGTATTTTGCAATTTCTACTTTCAAAACTAAATCTCACTTGGAGTATCGCAATGCCACACAATTTTAGAACTCATGCAACGACATTACTTAGCTCCGTTTTTCTACTAAGTTGTCAGAGTAATCTTTTCAATCAAACTGATCAAAGACAAACTAGTATCAAAGCGTTAGAACCGTCAGTCGAAATTTTAAGCACTGATAACGTTACTTCGGCTCTGGCAGATGTTGCTGCTATCAATAAAGCTCTTGACGCCAGTGTAGCTGAAATACCTACAATTAATGCTGTTGGATATGCTGTGGTATCATCACAACCTGGTAGGTCAGAGAACCAAAAGCGGCTAATGGCGATAAGGTCGGCGAGAATGGCCGCCATGAGAGAGTTAGCAGAACAAATACATGGATTAAAAGTAGAAGGCAACACCACAGTTATTGATCTTATGGTACAAAACGATACATTTCGTGGAATGGTAACAGGAACAATTCGAGGCGCAAGAACAGTTAGGATTAATCCAACAGGTTCAGACACTTATGAAGTGGTATTGGAAATCGACAATGAAATGATTTCTAGCCTTATAAAAACTGCCCAAAGATATTCGTAAGATCGCAACATTATATAGGCTATCAAGACTATGGACACGATAAAAAAAATTTCAGAAATTTCGCTAAAAATTGTGTTTTTTTTACTTTCTTCGTTACTTATTGCTTTCCCAGCGCTCGGGGATTCAGGGATAAGGTTTATTGAAACAAAAGGCCGTTCAGTCGTTATTGATGACGCTGAGCTATCCAAGGCTCGTCGCTTAGCTTTAGAAGACGCTATTTTTCTCGCTGCAATGCATGGTGGAGCCCAAATAGATGGCTTCAGTTCAGTAGACATGCAGACGACAATAAGTGATCATTTTACTTTGAGGCCAACAGGTAAAATTCTTGATTTTGATATTTTGAAAGAAGAACTCGTCAATGATCACTATGAAATAAGTATCAAAGCAGCGGTTGGAGAGGTAGGTGCTCATCAATGTTCTCTCAGAGATACCTCCACCATAACGATTTTTAACCCAATCTACAATTTTTCGCCAGATACTCCTGCCTGGCTACAACAACTTGGTCAAAAGGTTGCGAGAATCAGTTCTACATTTTTACAAAACTACTCTGATTTTAAAGTTACAAATGTAGCACCAATAGCTCTAAATATAGATGACTTGAAATCAACTGATGATGAATTTGACTATCTAGCTCTGACCCGGGGAAGCATCCGAGTACCTAATGGGGACTTTGCGTACACTCCAGAGGTTGAAATTTCAATAAACAGTGTAAAAAAAGGTTTAGAGAAAAATACCTATTTGAAGCTTGCTCTAATATCAAAACTATACAACGGGCGAAGCTATACATTGGCGGCTTCTGAGGAGTTAAAGAGTCTGATTAAGCTACAGGGGAGGACGCCTTGGCGAACATTAGATATCTTAGCCAACCCTTCCCGCAAGGAAATTGAAAGGTCAATAAACAGTGGGATTGAGCGTCATGTTGATGCATTAATTAAAAAATTGAAATGTATTCCCCTCACCGCCATGCTTAATCTCGAAGATGGCAAATTGACCGTTGATTTAGGAAACAACCACGGTATAACAGCAAATAATTTGGCAGTATCTAACGGAACTAATACTCCTTACACAATACTTAAAGTTAAAGAAACATTTTCTAATAGATCCGTACTAGAGCCACTAAACAGAACCACAGACTTGTCTGCTCTTGTTGGAAAAAAAGTTGACTTTATGGAACCTAGCCTATGACAAAATATATGAAAAAAAACTTACTTCTTTCCATTTTTGCCATTGTTTTAATCGCTACTCCCTCTTTTAGCGAGCCTTTAATTGTTTTGAGCTATGGCAGTCAAGCTGAGTGGACTGCAGGCGACGGCAAAAACAGTTTTTCAATTGATCCAAACCATAACGCCACCTATTATGTAGAATCTGGCGATACCTTAAGTTCAATTCAGACTAAATTTTACAATGGCAGTGGCTTAGATAAACTTTTTGTTCGATTATCAATAATATTACTTAATCCGTCGGCATTTGTAAAAAATAATCCAAATTATTTGTACTCGGAAAAAACAATTTATCTACCTGGAAAAAAAGATATAGAAAACCTTTTAATTGGAAAAAAAATAAAAACTAACTCTGAAGATTACCCCAACCAATCACAACCCTCAAGCATTTATTTTTTTGGTGGCTAAAGTGTTAAAATTTGTCAGCCTTTTTTCTGTTTGTACTTTTTTCCTATTTTCTCCTCCAGTTTACTCAGTCGGTCTATCAGGGCACTACTTATATAATTTCGTTAAAAGTGAACTGTCTATTAGAGGTATAAACTCTTCACCTGCTATTCAGAAAAATCGAACGTTCCCTGATTGTCAGGGTACGTTAGTACTTAATAAAATGTTTGGAGACTTCAAAACGGTAAAAATATCTTGTACAACCAATGACTCCTGGTCTCTTGTCGTCAGAAGCAATGCTCATCTCCATCCAAAAGCTGTAACCCCTTTCTCTACAAAAAAGAAAGAACAGCCCCTTATAGTGACGCTCAATAAAAGCCTACAAAAAGGAGACATTATTAGAGAAAGTGACGTTTCTCTTACTCGGGCAAACAACAATTTTGGTTTAGGAATTTTTTTTAATGCCCAACACCTGGTTGGACGAAAGATAAAAACTAGCTTGTCTGCTGGGTCCGTGGTGAGATCTCGACATTTAGAAAAAAACTGGTTAATAAACAAAAATCAAAAAGTTAGTATACAAAACCAAGTCGGAGGAATATTAATAAAAGCAAGTGGAATTGCGGAAGAATCTGGGCGACTAGGAGAAAAGATTTTAGTGAGGAATATTAATAGTGGAAAAAAAATCTTAGGGTGGGTAGAAAGTGAAAAAAAAGTACGAATTAATGCTAAAATAAATTAACATTGCGTCGTTACGGTAAATGTAGGAGGTTAAACCAGATGGTTCAATCAATTAAAAATATAAATAGCAGACCTGAACTGCATGTTAAGAAGGATAAGCCGGTTGCTACCGCTGTAAGTGAGTCAAATCAGTCTACAGCAAAAAATCTTGCTAGTGTTGATACCGTTGAAGTTGGTTCAAATGCTGGTATTGCAGCAGTGCGCGAATTGGCGAAGGCACCTCATATAGACATGGAGGCTGTCAACCGTATTAAGGAAGCTATTTCTCAGGGTGAATATCCTGTGGATATAGAGCGAGTTACGGAGGCATTGATGGACGCGTACATAGAGTTAAAAAGCTAAATTACCTGATAGCTTTTAGAATGAATGACGAAGGGTCAAAAAACAATTTTTTAGTCACGTGCGAACGTCAGTTGGCGCGCGCTGAAAATGTTGTGAATAATCACAAAAAATTTCTGGTTGAACTCGAAGGTCTTAATTTACTAATTGAAGAGCACTGGACAGAAGTTTTTAACGAATCTTCGCTATCTTCCATGTCTAAAGAAGAAAAAAATGACTTAAAACAATTAACGCGAAGAATTAAATTCCTTGAACAAATTGCTAAATCAAAAGCAACATGGTTTAATGGCCTGGAGGATTTTACTCAGCGTTCTCCGAAAACCTAACAACCAGTGTAAAAGGTTAAAGATATTATTAACCAATCAGGATAAAAAAATGGATACTCTTAATTACATTGTAGCTAACCTTGGGTATAGCCTTGTTTCCATACTTATCTTGATTACTAGCTTGGTGATCATTATTTTGGTGCAAATTCTCCACAACAGGAATTCTGATAAGCAAATGACAAATATATCAAACGAAATAAGTAAATTGTTAAAGAAAATAGAAATACAAGGTGCCCATTCAAATCAGTTTAATAACCACTTTGAGGTAATGCAGAGTAAAGTAAAAAACCTTGAAGAAATAGTTGAATTGACCAGCAGAGATATTTCGTCAATGGCAGATGGAATAACAGGAGAAGTTGGAATAGGAAAGGCTATTGAAATGGCAAGAAAGGGTGCCTCAATTAGCGACATTAAAAACATTGTTAACTTGACGGATGAGCAAACCGAACTGATAGTGAAATTTCATGGAAAGAATACTGTTTAACTGATTTTAAAGCTGAGGATAAAATCTTGTGTGTTTTCATAAATTGGTTTAAAGAAATTTTTACTAATGTAATAATTTCCATGTTAAATAAGGGCCGTTTTAAGACGACTATAGTTTTCATCATGAAACTATCTGTGACTAAGAAGCAAGCCTGAAATTTGCTAGCCTGCCGTTACTTCTTTTCTATTTTTTGTCATCGTCAATCTCGAAACCTGATAGCATATCTTCAGCTTTTGGTTTTTCTTTCAATTCTTGTGCAATCTCCACCAAACTGTCCAGTTCAGCTTCGTCTAGCGAATTTGTCACAGTATTTTTGCTACCCTCAGGAAGAACTTCTTTTGCCTTAACTTTTCTCGATCTCCCGGTTTTACCAGCTTTCTCAACTGTCGCTACTTCTTCCGCAGCAGCAGATTCTACCACATCTTCAAAACTCTTTGCAGACGACACAGCTTCGGAGACAACCTGATCTACCTCAACTTCTTCCGCAGCAGTAGATTCTACCTCATCTTCTTCCACAGCAGCAGATTCTATCTCAACTTCTTCCACAGCAGCAGATTCTATCTCAACTTCTTCCGCAGCAGTAGATTCTACCTCATCTTCTTCCACAGCAGCAGATTCTATCTCAACTTCTTCCACAGCAGC
>MDTB01036730.1_pt1 | contig 61228 bp, 69 predicted proteins | sample 811161 | NCBI WGS metagenome assembly MDTB01 (sample SAMN05326650, study PRJNA326480) | marine metagenome | isolation source: seawater | place: Mediterranean Sea | collected 2009
GATTCCGCCAATATAATAGAGGGCGGTCTCTGAAAGGCCGGCATATTCATCGCCAGCAAACAAGTTTTTCCCATCTTTCCATACTGACTGGTGTACGTGCATTCCAGTACCGTTATCGCCTACTACGGGTTTTGGCATGAATGTTGCAGTCTTACCATACGAGTGAGCGGTATTCCAGATCGTATACTTTAGTATCTGAGTCCAATCGGCTCTTTTAACTAGCGTGTTAAATTTGGTTCCGATTTCACCTTGACCCGCCGCAGCCACCTCGTGATGGTGTACTTCAACTTCTACGCCTTGGGCTTCTAGAGCCATGCAGATGGCATTTCGTAAGTCTTGTAATGAATCCACTGGTGGAACAGGAAAATAACCACCTTTAGTCCTCGGACGGTGCCCAAGATTGCCGCCTTCCATTTCAATTCCAGAAGACCACGGAGCTTCCTCCGAATTTATTTTCACAAAACTGCCGCCGGCACTAACATCCCAAGTGATGCTGTCAAATACAAAAAATTCCGGTTCTGGTCCAAAGTAGGCAGTATCTCCTATGCCGCTGGATTTCAAGTAGCCCTCAGCTCTTTTGGCAATTGATCTCGGGTCCCGGTCATAACCCTTACCATCCGAAGGTTCAATAACATCGCAGCTAATGTTTAAAACAGGCTCTTCTGTGAACGGGTCTATCCGAGCTGAGTCCGGATCTGGCACGAGAAGCATGTCGGATGCCTGAATCCCTTTCCAGCCTGAAATTGAAGAGCCATCGAAAGCGTGTCCATCTTCAAATTTGCTTGTGTCGAACTCTCGGGTAGGCACTGAAACATGCTGCTCTTTGCCGCGAGTATCCGTAAAACGAAGATCGACAAATTTGACATCATTGTCAGCGATCATCTTGAGTACATCAGAGGGCGATGCCATTATTATTCTCCTAAACCTTAAAAATTGATTGAAATATTGAGTGCATTTACGCGTCTTAGCTCAGCCTACAACATGCATAAACCATGCCAACGTATACTAATAAGGTTAAGTAAGGCATTATTAAGAATTAGCAACCGTAAATTCGTTTATTTTTGCATTATTATGGTGCATATTGGTTATTTGTGCACCATAATAATGCAATTTTAAGCTTAAAAATTAAAGAATGGAGATAAATGGATCTGAATAACGTAATTGAGCGTATAAAGGCCCGGGCAATCGACGCTAATTTGCCCTATTTTGGTGCATCTACGCCGAAAGAATCGCAATTTATTCAAGAAAAAGTATCTTCAGCCTTTATTGTAGATGTTCGCACACGTCCCGAATGGATTTATGTGGGTTCAGTGCCCGGTTCGATTCAAATTGAGTGGCAGTTGTTTCCTACAGGCGAATTTAATGGCAGCTTTTTAGATCACCTGCGAGAAAATGTGCCAACGGATGCTTATGTATTATTTCTATGCAGAAGCGGGGCCAGATCACATGCTGCGGCCTCGTTGGCCAGTAATGCAGGCTATTCAAAGGCAATCAATGTTATCGATGGGTTCGAGGGGGACAAAGACGCTTCTGGACATCGGGGTACCACGGCTGGTTGGAAATTTTCTGGATTACCCTGGGTTCAGAGTTGAGATTTACGGTTAGGATGAGAATGGTGCTATACGGATTGCCACTCAATCAAGCCGGATTGCCAAGTTATGAGAATTATTAAGCCGAATATGATCCTATAGTACCCAAATGGTTTAAAGCTGTGCTTTGAGACAAAGTTAATAAGAACTTTGACTGTCAGTAGCGCGGTGATGAAGGCGACACAAAACCCCAATGATAGGGCGGGGAGGGACGAGTTGGTTAATAGCTCGGGAGTTTTAGCGAGATCAAACACTGTAGCAGCAAACATAGTCGGGATAGCCAATAGAAACGAAAATAGCGTCGCAGTTTTCCTAGGTAATCCAATGGAGAGTCCGCCTATGATCGTAGCTCCCGATCGTGAGACACCAGGAAAAATAGCGAGAGACTGGAAGAGTCCGATTTTGATCGCTTGAGAGAAGGTCATATCTTCGGGTTGCATTTCTTTATAGAATTTATTTTTGTTCTCTACAAAGATAATGATGATTCCTCCCAAGATAAGCGCGCAAGACACAGTAATGGGCGAGAACAAATAGGTTTTAACGACGTCGTGAAAGATCAGCCCAATACAAGCTGTTGGAATGAACGCAGCTGCGATTTTAGCGGCAAAGCTATTCCATCTTTTAGTAGGTAACTCTTTAAGTGTGTTACAAAGCGTGATTCTTTGATGCCAACACACAGCGAGGATAGCCCCTAACTGGATAACAACAAGGAATGCTTTAACCTCAGCTCCATTCAGCGAGAGGAGACTCGAGGCGATGATTAAATGACCGGTACTCGATATCGGCAGGAACTCTGTGAGTCCCTCCAGTATTCCAATTAAGATAACCGTGAGTGTATTGTCCATATAGGAGTTCGATATTCAGTCGTTAGCCTACCTCATAAACGGCCCTAATTGCCTACCCCAGTCTCGCAACGGAGCCGGGTATCATAGCCTAAGCCTTCTTGTAGAGCTCACTACCCGATTCGACGAATTCTTTAGATTTTTGCTTCATTCCCTCGGATGCTTGTTCATTCGCGTAATCTCTAACGTCCTGTGAAATCTTCATAGAGCAGAAGTGTGGACCACACATTGAACAGAAGTGAGCTAGTTTTGCCCCTTCCTGAGGTAGCGTTTGATCGTGGAAATCCTTCGCTTTTTCAGGATCCAGCCCTAAATTGAATTGATCTTCCCATCGGAACTCGAAGCGTGCTTTTGAAAGCGCGTTATCACGCATCTGTGCACCTGGGTGCCCTTTTGCCAGATCTGCTGCGTGGGCTGCTAATTTGTAAGCCATGATCCCTTCTTTTACGTCATTTCTGTCCGGCAATCCAAGGTGCTCCTTTGGAGTCACGTAACAGAGCATTGCAGTACCATACCAACCTATCTGCGCAGCACCTATTGCTGATGTGATGTGGTCATGTCCTGGAGCAATATCCGTTGTTAGTGGACCAAGTGTGTAAAAAGGAGCCTCACCACAGTGTTCAAGCTGAAGATCCATATTCTCTTTAATCATGTGCATCGGAACATGTCCAGGGCCCTCGATCATAACTTGACAATCATGCTTCCAAGCAATTTTAGTGAGTTCGCCCAAAGTTTTAAGTTCAGCAAACTGAGCCTCATCATTCGCATCATAAATTGATCCAGGACGTAGTCCGTCCCCAAGACTGAATGAGACGTCGTATGCTTTCATAATGGCGCAGATGTCTTCAAAATGTTCGTACAGGAAACTCTCTTGATGGTGCGCCAAGCACCACTTAGCCATAATGGAACCGCCACGGGATACGATACCTGTCATTCTGTCTGCGGTCATCGGAATATATGGAAGACGCACACCAGCATGGATAGTGAAGTAATCGACACCTTGTTCCGCTTGCTCAATTAGGGTGTCTTTAAAAATCTCCCAGGAAAGCTCCTCTGCTTTGCCATCAACTTTTTCCAAGGCTTGATATATAGGTACCGTTCCGATGGGGACAGGTGAATTTCGAACTATCCATTCTCGTGTTTCGTGGATATGTTTGCCCGTTGAAAGATCCATAACTGTATCGCCACCCCATCGGGTAGACCACGTCATTTTCTCGACCTCTTCTTGAATTCCTGAGGAAATGGCAGAATTACCAATATTGGCGTTAATTTTAACTAGAAAATTTCTCCCAATGATCATCGGTTCGGTTTCTGGGTGGTTAATATTAGCGGGAATGATCGCTCTTCCCAGAGCTACTTCTTCTCTGACGAACTCAGGGGTGATACTCGATTGAATATTTGCCCCAAAAGACTCTCCAGGATGTTGCTTTGCAATGAGTTTGCGCTGAGACTCCGAGAGTCTAGCGAGATATTTTTCTCTTTGGAGATTCTCTCTAATGGCCACGAATTCCATCTCTGGCGTGATTATGCCGTGGCGAGCGTAGTGCATTTGTGTGACATTTTTGCCTGCCCGAGCTCTACGTGGTTTTCTATGTAGCTTGAATCGTAGCGCTTCTAATTCCGGGTCGTTGAGCCTTAATTTACCGTAATCAGAGGTGGGGCCGCTGAGCATTTCTGTATCTTCTCTCGACTCGATCCAGTGTTTTCGGAGGGCAGGTAGGCCCTCCTGGATATTGATTCTCACCTCGGGATCGGTATATGGACCGGACGTGTCGTAAATGAAAATAGCCGGGTTCTCTTCGTTCCCGTCGACACCTGCTGTGGACGATTGTCTGACCTCTCGCATCGGCACCCTGATGTTATCTGTCGAGCCAGCCGCGTAAACTTTCCTAGAATTGGGGAAAGAGGATGTCGAGGCTTGATCAATTTGAGCCTCCGAATTGAGAAACTTGGGGTTCGCGTTCATTTAAAACTCCTTAAACCGGAACGGAAAATACAAAAAATAATGTGTGCTGATATGGATAGTATAGTGCAGACTAACCATTTCTGGTGGACTTAATATTTTTTGCGTCATTCATTGCTTCATAGGAATGTCAGTTAAGTAATTTTAAATTTTAATATCAATGAATTATCATGCGTCGTTATGGTGTTGATCGGCACTCTACAAGTTCTTCATGGATATAAAACAACAAAAAATAAAACTAAGAAAAGCAATCATAGAAAAGCGCGATCATTTGGCCGCAGCTTATCGTGACGAGATTTCGAAAACTATTTCCGATCGTCTTTTGGGCTTGGATTGCTTTAAGGAATCGACAGTGATAGCAGCGTATATATCATTCGGAAGTGAGTTTCAGACAGAGATTGTGATTAACGAAGCGTTGCGACTTGGTAAGACCATCGTACTTCCAAAAATTGAGTCTCCTAGTCGTTTACTTTCTTTCCGCACTTTTAGCGGTACTTTTAATGAGCTTTTGCGCGGACGTTGGGGTATACCTGAGCCTGATCCAGCAAAAAGTGAATTAATAGATTATTCTCAAATAGATTTAATGATAGTGCCTGGGGTTGCTTTCTCTGAGCGAGGGCTGCGAATGGGGTATGGTGGGGGGTATTATGACTCTGCAATGTCCAAATTGCCTGAATCGTCAGTTACAGTGGCACCTGTTTTTCCGATTCAAGTCCTTCCAGAAGTGCCTCTCGAGGCGCATGATCTAAAAGTTGATGTATTGATCACGATTTGACAGGGGATAGTTTAATATTTTCGCCAAGTCTTCATTTGTCTTTCAATGTAGTCGACGGTCTTTTGGAGTGCACCAACGTTTTGGTTAACGAATTGAATGGGGGTATCTCGCATAGCATTTGAGTTTTTTAGATTCGGTAATAATCTGTTTACCGCCAACATGGCCGAGTCAATATTTTCTGCATAGTGAATGACGTTTGCGGCTACGCCTTGCTTTACGATTTGACTAAAGTTAAAGGTGGAAGGTCCAGTGATAACATGCTTTCCAGTAGATAAGGCCTCTAGAGGGTTTTGTCCTCCTGATGGGACAAAACTGCCTCCCATAATTACGAGATCAGAGCAAGCATAATAGCTATACATCTCGCCCATCGAATCACCTAACACGATGCGACAATTCTCGGGTACTGCTTTATTGACACTACGTCGGGCGAATGACAATTTTTTGCTTTGAATGAGCGCCATAACGTCGGAGAAGCGCCGTTCATGCCTTGGCACAACCACCAGTAGATATTCCTGAGGACATTGAGATATAAAGTTGTCAATTATTGCGCCTTCCTCGCCTTCGTGAGTGCTGGCAGCAATGATGATATGCCTCTTTTCGCCAAACAGTTTTCGGAATTGATCTCCAAGATTGAGTTGATCTGGTGTGGGCTTGCGATCGAATTTGAGATTGCCAGTGACTAGAACCTCTTGTGCGCCAATTTCTCTCAGTCGCTCAGCGTCCTCGTTAGTTTGAGACAGTATGCCGCTCACTTTGCTCATAGTGAGAGCGCTTAGCCCCTTCACTTTAAGGTACCCACGCATCGACTTTTGAGATAACCGAGCATTTAACATGAAAATAGGGATAGAGTGTTCTGAGCATCGCTCAAAAAGTGTCGGCCAAATTTCCGTCTCCATAACCAAAAGACACACCGGTTTGTTATGTTTTATAAAGTGAGTAATAAATGGTTTGATATCGAATGGTAGGTATGAAACGCGTATCTTTTTCGAAGTGAAGGCCTTCGCGGTTTCCCGTCCGCCGGGTGTGCTGCAAGTGACGAGTAAATCAAATTCTGGATATCGATGCTCAATTCGTTCAATCAGCTCCTGGCATGCAAGCATTTCGCCGACGGATACGGCATGCAGCCAAATTACTGGTGTCGATGATTTTTGGCTCGATAGTCCAAATCGCTCCTTTAGATGTTTGCGATAATTAGGTTCTTTGCGACTTCTAGCGATTAGCCTCCCCACTATGAGAGGTAATATTGTCCAACTCAAAACTTTGTAGAGCGCGTACATTAGCTGATCATTTCGATAACGCTGGTGATGGTTGATTCAACCTCCCCCACATTTGGAAAGCGATTCTTAGAACCGCATATCTTGATGGGTCCGTTCCCCTGAGGTCCTGTTTTGAGTGGGTCTGAAGCACCAAAGATGGCAATAGAGGGTACTTCAAGGGCTGCAGCGAGATGCAAAAGTCCTGTGTCCAGTCCAATCACCAGGTAAGACTGGCTAATTAGCGTTGCTACGCCATCTATGGGCATCTTAGGTAAGAGTTCGCCCGCTGACAAAGATATAATTTTCTCGCAAATTGCTTGTTCGCCTGGGTTTCCCCAAGTAAATTGACAGTTGAATCCTTTCGAACTTAGATATTGACTGATTTTTATCCAATCAGTTGTAGGCCATTGTTTTGTAGACTGAGCTGAAGAGCAGAAAATGACCACATTCTTTTTATTTGTCGCTGAGCGCTCCTTTTTGATCAGCCCGTAATGTGGCTTTTTAGCTACCTGATAATTTAAAGCCAAAGATGATAATTGACGACACCGGTCAAGCATATGTTGTTCTCGATTCACGCTGAACCTCATGTTGTAGCTCATCCCTGCCAGTTTTTCCTTAGAGTAACGAGGGCCAAATCCATAACTAGGACCTTTTGCTAATCGCGCAAATATTGCGCTTTTTATGAGTCCTTGTGAGTCAATAACTAGGTCGTATCGATACCTCCTGACGTTACGAATACAGTTTTTTAATTCGCTCCAAGTTGAAGAGGAAAATATTGATTTTCTCCATCGTCGGAATGCTATAGGGATAATACGGTTAACCCCAATATGCAGCTTGACTAATGGCACGTAGGCTTCCTCAACAACCCAATCAATTTTGCAATCTGGGAATTGAGCTCCAATATCCGAAACCATCGGAAAGTTATGGATAACATCACCCAATGAGGAAGTTTTTATGATGAGTATTCGCTTTGGCTTGTTCACGGTTAATTGCTTGGATTATTTCGGTAACAATTTAAATCATTTTACTCCGAGGCCAATGAATTGCTTAAAATAAAATATAAACTAGGCAAATTTGGTTTTAATGAGGATTTAAAGATGTCGCTTACAGTTGAGACCAAAGTATGGGAAAAAGATTGGAGATTCATACTAAAAAAAGGATTGATCAAAAAAGTGATGCTGGGCCTTGGGCAATCTGCCTCAAAGCGACTACTTTTAATCAATAATGTTGATCGCCCCACCGAGGTTGCTCGTTACGCAGATCAATTGATTCATGAAGGCGTATTAGATGATTATTTATTTGTTGATGACTATGCTTCGGCTGCCCTAGACTTTTTTAAGATTACTAAAGACGACTTGGGGAAAGGGTATTACTACTCAATTGCTGAATTAGTATCTATTTTCTTGTGTGAAACCGATTATCTGGCGCACTTTTCCGGTGATACAGTTGGGCAAGATGGTATGCCTTCCAACTGGTTTGATACCGCAGTTGAGCTTTTGATAGAGAGGCCCGACGTCTCTGTTGTGAACCTTGCGTGGGACCTCAAATTCAGTGAGGTAGATAAAGATGCGATGTTTTTAGAGGAAATCTTCGCTTATGGTTACGGATTTTCAGATCAAATGTATGTGATTAGGTCGATGGAATTTAAAGATCAGATTTATAGCTACTCGCATCCGGATTCTGATCGATACCCTAAATATGGAGGTGAATTATTTGAAAAGCGAGTTGACTCTTGGATGAGGGTCGAAAACCGTTTGAGAGCGACCTCGCGTAAATGGGGCTACCGCCATGCCAACTTTCCAGCTTGGTATTCGTTAAAAGGTATTTTATGGCGTCTGCTGCGCCAATATTGATGGCTTTTAATGGGCGGATGTTCATTTTCATTCAGCTAATAGATGGGGACATTAGGAATTTGTCATACTTTTCCGGATGGCGCCTCATAGGCTCAGGAAATGAGTCATCTACCGCTAATGCGATATAGCCCTTTTTAGGGTCTTGAAAGTCTCTGTTGGATTTTATTGTTTTGTCTAAAAATACTTTATCTTTGAATCGCGGGTCATCAAAAGTATGAGCGGTACTATCCATCTTTTTAATAATATCTTCCAGTGTTAGAACCCAGGTAAAGTGCCACCCTCCGTCTTGGATATCCTGAACCCGACGTCTATTGAACCAAGTCCTTTTCAGAGATCGTAACGCACCGTTCGACTTGTAGCTTCTAACGCTTGATGCGTTGGCACGAAAAAATGTATTGAAGTGATGGATCGTTGTTATTTTCGATCCCTTCCAAATAATTCCAGAGGGCCGAGTGGTATTTCCGTTTTTTACCCAAAGATTATTTAGGTAGTAACTATAATAGTTTTGAAGAAAATCACCACGGAGGAAGCGGGGATCGTACAAGCTTATTTTGCTTGGTTTTGGTATTTCATCAAGGTCGGATATTAGTATCAAGTCGTTCGGGTTAGAGTCGAATAGTCCAGTAGTGATATTATTTCGAATGAAATTTTCGTTTTTCCAAAATTCATTTTCTCCAGGTGGGCGCGTTTCCAGTCGCTGATAACGAATTTTCGATTTATACTTTTCAAATTTATCAGTTTCGAAGATAGTTTTTCTTGGGAGTCCTTTATGAGTGTAAGTAGCCTCGGAGATAACAAAGTAGTCAACGTAATCCCAGAGCGTGTCCATGCGCAGTTGCAGTAACATTTCTTCATTGAAAAAACAAAAACAATCGTAAATTTTACGTTTATGCACGCTTCAGGACTTCAATAATTGATTAAAATGTGGTCTTTAAACGCACTTTACTCTATTCGATGGTTCCACAAAAGGTCAGCGCAAAAATATGCATGATTACTCAATTACTTTTGCTTGTTATAACTCGCTTGCGTACACAAAAAAATGTGTTAACAGCTTAATTGCGTCACGAACGCCTATGAGTCGAGTGATCGTTGTCGACAATGGCAGTCATGATGGTACTCAAGACTATTTAAAAGCCCAACCATTCGGAGGTGTGATATTCAATAAAAGTAACCTTGGATGCGGTATAGCTTGGAATCAAGGGGCCTTGGTGCAGCAGGCGGAGTGGACCATCATTATGAATAATGATGTGTTGGTGACTGAGGACTGGGCGGAGCGATTGATTGAGTCTGCTCTAGACTTGGACGTTAAAGTAATCAGTCCAGCGATGATTGAGGGACCCCTGGATTATGATTTTCAGGAGTTTGCTAAAGAGGCTGAGCGAGGTATGTCAGGCGTATCGCGTTTAGGGGCCAAGCACGCGGTTTGCTTGGCTGTTCATAAGAGTGTGTGGGAGGATATAGGATATTTCACTCCTAAGCCTCGATTGTTGGGTTATGAGGACACCATATTTTTTAATGAGATTGAAAAGGCAGGAATTCGGACGGCGATAACTGGAGCAGTTTGGTTTCATCATTTTGGTTCGGTAACGCAAGATCAAATGAAGAAAGAGAAGGGCCTCGCCATGTCCCAGGCTCTTGGTAGTCGACAGAATTACAAAATGTTAGGCATGAATTGGTTTGAGAGAAAAATGCGACGTTTTCAACTTAAGAAAAGCGAATCGTTTTGGAGGAAGACTGAAACACAGAGTTTTAACATGACCATTCATGGGTTAAGGCAAAATGGTCATTTTGTGTGGCGATGAATGAACACGAGCAAATAGTCGGGACGAGCAACAACAAAGCAGTAAAGCTCGACACTATTTCTGCGGTGATCATCACTAAAAATGCTGATCGTACGTTAGAGGCATGCCTCGACGCTCTGACGTGGGCATCAGAAATAATCATACTCGATAGCGGAAGTAACGATCGGACTTCACAAATAGCGCGCGCAAAAGGAGCAAAATTTCACTTCGCTGAATGGTGTGGTTTTGGTCCGCAAAAAAACTTAGCAATTGGACTCGCGCAGTCAGACTGGATATTGTCTATCGACTCGGATGAGTTCGTGAATAGGGATCTAGCCTCTGCAATATTGCATACCGTTAGTTCATCGCCGGCAGAAGATGTTTTCGAATTATCGAGAATCTCCAATTATTGTGGGAAGCAAATGCGTCACTCGGGTTGGTTTCCAGACTTCGTACCAAGATTGTTTCGTAATGGGACCGCTCGATTTAGTGAAAGTCTGGTGCACGAGCGACTGATTTATGAGGGGCAAGCCAAACGTTTGGCTGGTTACTTGCTCCACGATTCGTTTCACTCTCCTGATGATGTCCTTAATAAGATGAACCGTTATTCGACCTTAGGTGCTGAGCAGCTTGCAAGTCAGGCTCAACGAGGAGGTGTGCTCCGAGCAGTTATCCATGGTTTAAGCGCTTTTTTAAAGACTTACATCATAAAAGCTGGATTTCTAGACGGAGCTGAGGGTTTTTTTCTTGCTGTCTCCAACGCAGAAGGGGCGTACTACAAATACGTCAAACTTTATTACTTGAATAAACTAAAACGTTGAAAACGACCGTTATCGTTACTACCTACAATCGTCCTGACGCTCTTAATTTTGTCGTTCGAGGATTCTTTTTGCAGAAAGATGTTGATTTTGATCTCGTAGTCGCTGATGACGGATCAGACAATCGCACGAGGGATATTGTTTCGCGACTTAAGTTAGAGGCCCCTTTTGAAATATCACATGTTTGGCATGAGGACCTTGGATTCAGGGCTGCGGCAATTCGTAATAGGGCAGTAAAGGCTTCACAAGGTGAATATTTAATTTTCACAGATGGAGACTGTATCCCGCGAACAAACTTTGTGTTGAACCACAAAAAATTAGCCGAAAAGGGTTATTTTTTATCGGGTAATCGAGTGCTTTTAAGTCAGAAGCTTACGCGGGAGATATTGACGAATGCTTCTGACGTTAGCCGCTGGGATCGTTGGACAATACTCAGGCATTACTGCGCTAGAGATATTAACCGCCTGCTCCCCTTACTCTCATCTACCTGGCTCATACCCTATAGAAAATCATCTCCTAAACGTTGGGAGGGCGTCAAGACATGCAATTTTTCGTCTTGGAGGTCTGATTTGTTTGAGGTCAATGGTTTTGAAGAACAGTACGAAGGTTGGGGGCTAGAAGACTCAGATTTGGCTGTGCGGCTTCTGAAAAATGGCGTGAAGCATAAAAATGCTAGGCAAGCTACGCCAACGTTGCACCTATGGCATCCAGAAAATGATAGAAGCGGTTTGGAACGAAATGGACAGAGGCTTAGGTCCATAATGAGTTCGAGCCGTATTGAGGCGAGTGTTGGCCTCAAGCAAATAGACTTTTAAAGATATAAGGCGCTTTTTTTGGAGAAATTTGATTGAAAATCCTAGTTATTTGCACTCGACGGGTAGGCGATGTTTTTTTGGCGACTTCCACGATCCATGCGCTAAGAACCCGTTACCCGAGCGCCCAACTGGATGCGTTGGTGTTTTGTGGTACCGAGTCTGGACTATTACGTAATACAGAATTAGATAATATAATTTCAATTGCGGAGCGACCAGGACTAGCGGCACACCTCAGATTCATATGTCAATACTATCGGCGTTACGACGTCGCCATATCCTTATTACCAGGCGATAGACCAACTATATATTCCTGGTTATTGGGTAAAAAACGTTACGGGACTATTGTCAGTAGTAAGCAATCTGTGTGGAAGCGGTGGATGCTCCATAATTTGGTAGAGTTTGATGGATCTGGACGTCATACACTAGTGATGTACCACGATGTTGTAGCCAGTTTATTGGGTAAACACAAAATCGCGCCACAGATACCGGAACGTTTAATGGGGGGCCAAGATCACTCTGAAGATTTCAACAGTTGGCCGTTTAATAATCGCTATGTGGTAATGCATTTAACTCCAAAGTTCCGTTATAAAGAGTGGCCAATTTCTCGTTGGAAAGAGTTAATTCAGACATGTGTCAAACATGACATAGGGGTCATACTATCTGGTCAATTTGATGAGCTAAATCATGAAATATTGAGCCAACTAAACTTTAATGACGAAAGAGTGTTTAATTTGTTAAATCGGACTGAGATTGAAGACTTAGTTCGATTAATTTGTTCGGCGGGTTGTTATGTGGGAACAGATACTGCTGTGACGCATATGGCTGCAGCAACGGGTAGTCCTACCATAGCGATTTTTGGCCCCTCAAGCCCTTTGGTTTGGGGCCCATGGCCTGTAGGCCATCGTTGTGACATCACTCCTTGGTCGCAGTTGGGATCGCAGTCGGCGGGCAATGTAACGTTAATCCAGGGTTCTGGGATTTGCGTTCCTTGTCTTCAGGAGGGCTGTGGCCGACACGTGAACAGCGAGAGTGATTGTCTTCTTCAATTAGGATCAGAGCAAATTAAGAAAGCTATGCTCAGTAATTTTCAGTAAGACTTGTTCCAGCTTGTTCATCCGCGTGATAAGAAGACCGAACTAATGGACCTGATGCCACATGTTTAAATCCAATAGACAGTCCTATTGTTTCGAATTGTCGAAATTGATCGGGATGGACGTAGCGATGCACTGGTAGGTGACCTTTTGTAGGTTGTAAATATTGTCCGACCGTTACCATATCTATTTCATGTTTCTTTAAGTCGTGCATGACCTCTATAATTTCTGAATCGGTTTCACCTAGCCCTACCATTACGCCAGATTTGGTAATCACCTGAGGGTTAATTTTTTTAAATTTATGGAGTAGGTCTAAAGAATGTTGGTAGTCTGCTCCAGGCCTCGCTTGTTTATACAAGCGAGGGACTGTTTCTAAGTTATGATTCATTACATCTGGAAGTTGCGAACTTAATAATTCAATAGCATTATCAAGTCTGCCCCTAAAATCCGGAGTAAGAATTTCGACTTTGATATTTGGTGAGGCTGAGCGTATAGCTTTTATACATTCAGCGAAGTGAGTGGCGCCGCCATCCCTAAGGTCATCTCGATCAACACTCGTAATGACAACATACTTGAGATCCATGTCTCTTATAGTGCTCGCAAGTCTCTCAGGCTCAGCTTCATCAACACCGTTGGGTCGGCCGTGTGCTACATCGCAGAAGGGGCATCGGCGCGTACATAGATCACCAAGAATCATGAATGTGGCCGTCCCTTTAGAGAAACACTCACCAATATTCGGACATGTGGCTTCTTCGCAAACAGTATGCAGCGAGCTTTTACGCAGTTTCGCTTTAACATCTTGAAATTTCGGACTCGTATGTAGTTTTATACGTATCCAATCAGGCTTTTTAATCGGCTCGGCGGACTTTATTTTGACAGGATTTTTGGCGGTTTTTTCTACCCCGGTTTCCCTAATGATCTTAGTGCTCATAATATTTTCTCAATAAAACTAGTCGTTAAAGGACAATAAAAATTGATTGGCCCACAATTGACTCACTTCTTCAATAGAAAGATTTACATTCAATTCTTTGAGTTGCGTCACCATCAAATCGTTATATCCGCATGGGTTGATGTTGTCAAAGGGCTTCAGATCCATATTAACGTTTAGAGCCACTCCATGATAAGAGTATCCATTTCTAATTTTGAGCCCTAATGAAGCTATCTTTTTACCTTTGACATACACCCCCGGTCTGGCCTCATCTCCGCATGCCATAACATCCAAGGATGATAACAAGTTAATAGTTGTCTGCTCTAGTAATCTGACCGCTTTTCTAACAGTTAAATTTAATCTTTTTAAGTCGAGTAACGTATATGCGATGAGTTGACCGGGTCCATGGTAGGTTATTTGCCCACCGCGGTCAGATTGAATTACCGGTATTTGATGATCGTGATTAAGAATATGCTCTGCTTTTGCCTTTAGTCCCAGAGTGTATGTGGGAGGATGTTCCATCAGCCATACTTCATCTTCAGTCAGTTTTGAGCGGTCAAGAGTGAATCTTCTCATCTTTTCGAGTGATTCATCGTAAGCCGATAAACCAAGCGTTTTAATGATCAAAATGTGAGCCTTTCGGTCTTCTGTTAATTTTAACCATTGTTATATAACGATTGATACCAGCGGACTGGCCTTAAGCGCCCTATAAATTTCCTCAAGATGCTCGCGAGATTTAGCCGAAAAGGTACAGGTCAAGCTTGTATATTTTTTTGTTTTACTCTCGCTTGCAATCACCTTATGGTTATCCACATCGGGGGCATACTCCCTGAGTATCTCCAGGACTAGTTTTTCATAGCTGGGTGTAGATGTTCCAATGACTTTAATGGGAAACAGGATTGGATACTCAATGCCGTTAGTTCTCTGACCGCTTAATGTGTCCATCTCAATTTTTTAAAAGTCCTATTAAGAGCCTAGTTATTTTTCATGAATTCTAGTAAATGTAATGTTAATGATTTTAACCTCTTCCACCCTCGGACCATCACGCCCGCCCGTCGTATACGTTTTAAAGCAACTAATTCTGAAGTTTGGATCGTGTCTGTTTTTAGTTTCACTGTAAGTTTTGCAACAACATCCCCATATTTAATTGGAGCTATGAGCGGTTGTACGCTTTCAATGACAACTTCAATTTCATTTTTTCTTTCCCTTGGGATGGTTACGGATATTTTGTCCGTGGACCCGATATCAAGGACCTCGTTCACTCCATGGCCGACAGTAAGTTGAGCGATGGGCGTGTTCGGCTCTGCTATGTGAACAGTTGTAAATTTTTTAAAGGCTTGATTTAGAAGGTCTTGTGCTTTTGAAGCAAACTGTCCTTTAGAGCTGTTGTCGGCTATGACTAAAAGTACTCGTCTACCATCTCTAACACTCGAAATGATTCCAATAGTCCCTCCTGAGGCAGATCTGCTTACCATGAGCCCGTCATTGTATGAGTCTCTTCCCAATAAGCTGTTCGAACTATATTGAGTAATACCTTGCCATTCGTGTTGGTTTAACTTGAAGAGAGCGTAGCTTGGTGCGTGATCTAAGATTATCGAGGCTGCAAGTTGATATAGATCTGATGCGGATGTGGGGCTCATGTTAGGAGATTCCCCTATTGCATCGGTAAATCTCAATTGTGATAATCCTAAAACTTTTGCTTTTTGATTCATGGCGACAATGAATTGTGCCTCCGTTCCTGCAATTTCTTCAACGAGCGCTAAAGCCGCATCATTTGCCCCATAAATAACGACTCCTTTAAGGAGATCCTCGATCTTTACGCTATCTCCTTCATTCAGAAACATACGAACGCCTCGAGTTGTGGCTGCCGTGCGTGAAACTTTTATTTTACCTTGAGCGTTGAGTATCCCGTTTTTTACTGCGTCGAAAATAAGGTAGAGCGTCATTAGCTTGGTTAGAGACGTCGAATTGATATCTCTTGAAGGATTTTTCTCCGAGATGATTAGTCCGGTCGAAAGGTCCCCGAGGAGATAAATTGAGGCGTTAGACTCTATGAGATTGAATGCCTTTGGAGAGGCAATAACTGGTGCAAGTAAGCACATTAAAAATAAAAAAAATCTACTAGTCATTGATGATTATTATGCTCTGAATGGACGTATTATTTTAACGGGGTAGTTGAACTTACAGTTAGCGCTAACTTTAAAAGCGCTAAGTCGGTTAAAATTAGGCTTAAATTGGTAGGTATATTACTAGGACTCGAGCAATGTTGTTAAACAATGAAGAGGCACATAAGAAGGCGCAAATATTGGCAGAAGCTCTGCCATACATCAAGCGTTTTCATGGGAGAACTATCGTTATTAAATACGGTGGTAATGCAATGATTGATGAGGATTTGAAACAATCTTTTGCTCGTGACGTTGTGTTACTGAAACTCGTTGGTATGCATCCGGTCATTGTTCACGGTGGTGGCCCACAAATAAGTAACATGCTTGATCGACTAGGGAAGGACGGTACATTTGTTCAGGGTATGAGGGTGACCGATAAAGAAACTATGGATGTAGTCGAAATGGTGCTCGGCGCTCATGTTAATAAGGATATCGTCAGCCTGATCAATAAGGCGGGAGGGGCTGCGGTTGGTTTGACTGGCCGAGATGGAGGTTTGTTACGAGCGAAAAAGCTGCATATCGAGTCGGAGGGGGAGCAATTGGATTTGGGGCAAGTCGGAGAGGTTGAGTCAGTGGACCCTGGTGTTATCTCTACCTTGGAAATGCAGGGTTTCATACCAGTTGTGGCACCAATTGGTTATGGCGATAACGGTGAGGCATATAACATCAACGCAGATCTCGTCGCAGGCAAACTTGCAACGGTATTGAATGCAGAAAAACTGATTTTGATGACGAATACGGCTGGTATTCTCGATAAAAATGAACAATTATTAACGGGAGTTTCACCAGTTGATATCGATCGTCTTGTTGAAGATGGCACAATTTTTGGTGGTATGTTGCCAAAGATCTCATCTGCACTCGATGCCGCACGGAGCGGTGTCAATAGTGTCCATATTATTGATGGTCGGGTGGAGAATGCGGTGTTGTTAGAAGTATTAACCGACCAAGGTGTTGGAACACTGATCCGTAGTCGTTGATGTGAAATTTTTGGCTGATGCTTGCTTCGCAATACAAAACGCTACAGTAAAGCCGGCGGCGTGGATTTTTGATTTTGATAATACTTTGTTTGAATCGGGACGAGAAATTTTCCCGATTATTAATGAAAAAATGACCCAGTATATTGAGCAACACTTACGTGTTGATCGATATGAAGCCAATCGTCTTCGTAAACTTTATTGGGATCAGTATGGAGCAACAATGACAGGACTTGTTCGCCATCATGACATAGATGCAGTTGATTTTTTAGACAAGACCCATGACATTGGCGACCTGAGCGAGTTTATTCACCGATCCTCTAGACTTAGGCATCTACTAAGAGTCATATCGGGTAAAAAAATTATATTTTCCAATTCTCCAGCGGCATATCTTAAAGAAATGTTAAGGCTCTTAAGAATCGGGCGCTATATAACGGATGCGTTTTCTATAGAGTCTACTCATATGAACCCCAAGCCGTCTGCGATCGGTTTTCGTAAGCTACTTAGGACGCACAAGCTGAAAGCCTCGCAATGCGTGATGGTAGAAGATTCGCTGGTTAATCTTACAACCGCAAAAAGATTAGGAATGAAGACGATTTGGGTAGCACGTAACTCGAAACGTATGTGTTGGTTGGATGCTCGAGTTACTCATCTTTACTAGGAGTTGAGTGTTCCAAAATGATTAGGAGTTTGGGAAAATTACATTGGGTGTATATTGCTGGTATATTGCTGGTATATTGGTGATCTGTATTCGCTTAAAAATTTAGTCAATAGATTATTGTCCTTAACTAATGCCCAGAGTCGCCGATAGAAAACTGCAAATACTCCAGCAATTAGCGCAAATGCTGGAAGACCCTAACTGCAAAAAGGTGACTACAGCGTTGCTTGCAGCGCGGCTCGAGGTTTCCGAGGCCGCTTTGTATCGTCACTTTGCAAGTAAGGCTCAGATGTATGAGGGATTAATCGAGTTTATTGAACAAACAATTTTTAGCTTGATCAATAAAATATCCGAATCCGAAGAAAGTGGATTGAAGCAAGTCTCCGCTATGGTTAATGTGCTACTAAACTTTGCTAAAAAAAATCCCGGTATGACAAGAGTGTTAATTGGCGATGCTCTTGTTCATGAAAATGATCGATTGCAGGATCGGATTAATCGTTTGCACGATAGGCTGGAATCTTCTATGAGGCAGTCATTGAGATTTGCCATTAATCACGGCGAAATGAACTCGGCGCTCGAAATCGACCCGAAGGGTAATCAGCTAATGGCTTATGTAATCGGTCGTTGGCATCAGTTTGCCAAGAGCCGGTTCACCAAGGATCCTACTGCGTACAGTGAAGTTCAAATGAGGATGTTGTTAGCTGATGTTTGATCGAGTTATGCGATTGGGTTTGTTTCAATGAGATGAGGTGCTGCAGACTGCGCACTTTGGGTCTTTGTTTAATTTGATTGAGCGCCACTCCATTTCTAGTGCATCAAAGAGCATTAGCCTCCCCACCGCAGGCCTACCAATATTACTTATTAATTTTAGCGCTTCTGAAGCTTGGGCAGTACCTATGATTCCCACTAACGGCGCGAAAACGCCCATTACTGCACATCGAGTCTCCTCGAACTTGTTTTCTTCCGGAAACAAGCACTGGTAACAGGGGCTTTTAGGGTTTCTCGCATCAAAAACTGATAGTTGGCCATCAAATCTTATTGCTGCACCTGAGACAAGCGGTCTTTTGAGTTCGAAACATGCTTTATTAACCGCATGACGCGTTTCAAAATTATCGGAACAATCCAGCACGATGGATGATTCGGATACTAGAGTTTTGAGTTGTTTTCCTTCCGCTCTGCGTTTAATAATTTTGATTTTAACGTGCGGATTAATTGCTTCGATTGACTGCCGTGCCGAGTCCACTTTTAGTGATCCAACGGAGTCTGTCGTGTGAATGATCTGACGTTGCAGATTGGTTAGATCAACTGTGTCTCCATCGCAAATCGTAATTGAGCCAACTCCACTGGCGGCCAAAAAAAGCGCCGCTGGAGATCCTAAGCCTCCGGCGCCGATTATTAGAATATTACTTTTTTGGATCGCCTCTTGTCCCTCGACCCCGACTTCAGGTAAGAGAATATGTCGACTATATCTTAGGAGTTCATCATCATTCATAGTGTGGCTTCACACATTGTCAGCTGCCCCTCTACCCTATTGTTCTCGACAGGATGGAGGGGATTCTGCGGATTCTAGATCAACGGCTCGATAAAATTTGTAGCCCCTTCAATAGATTTAACGCCTGGCTCAGCTGATAGTCTGCAGTTTCACCAGAAGATGCAGTCGCTTCATCAATGGCTTCTGACTCTTGCGCCTCACTTTCACCACCGCCCTGAGGGTTATCTAATCTGTTCTTTAAGTCAGCTTCCTTACGCATCATAGGAGAGGTTGCTTTAGTTTCTACCGTAGCGTCTTCAACGATGATGTCTGGAGTGATTCCTTTCGCTTGGATCGACTGTCCACTCGGCGTGAAATATCGAGCTGTTGTTAATTTGATAGCCGTTCCATTCCCAAGAGGCAAAATCGTTTGTACTGAGCCTTTACCAAAAGTTTGAGTGCCCATGATCACCGCGCGCCTGTGGTCTTGCAGAGCCCCGGCTACAATTTCCGACGCAGAAGCCGAGCCTCCATTAACTAACACGACCATTGGAACAGTTTTCGCTGCTTCTGGAACATTCGCTAAGTAATCACCTTTGGGCCCTCGGGCGTAGAATTCAGGACGTGCATACATGCGCATTCTCGCATCGTTGGTTCGACCTTCCGTGTACACGACAAGTTTATCTTTTTGCAGAAACGCCGCTGAAACTCCAATTGAAGAAGTTAACAAACCACCAGGGTCGTTTCTTAAATCTAGAATCATGCCTTTCATAGGCCCTTCATTCTCAGCGAAAAGTTTCTCTATTGCCTGGCCCAATTTTTCACCAGTATGCTCCTGGAACTGTGTCACCCTGAAGTAAGCGTAATCATCTTCCAGCATCCGATACTTAACACTTTGGATTTGAATGATATCGCGGGTAACTGTTATGGTCTGAGGCTGAGGTTCACCTTTGCGAACTATTGTAAGAACAATGTCTGTCCCAGGCTTACCTCGCATCAGTTTTACCGCATCATTAAGAGTCATTCCTTTTACGTTGGATTCATCAAGCTTGATGATTAAATCACCCGATTTTAAACCTGCATTCCAGGCTGGCGTGTCCTCAATAGGAGCTACGACCTTGACGAACCCGTCTTCCATACTGACTTCGATGCCAAGCCCCCCAAATTCACCTTGCGTTCCAACCTTCATCTCCGTGAAGGCCTCTTCATTTAAGTAAGCCGAATGTGGATCAAGGCCTGAAAGCATGCCGTTAATGGCTTCTTCAATGAGCTCCTTGTCGTCCACTGCTTCCACGTAATCATTTTTCACTCTGCCGTAAACTTCCGTGAACGACCTTAGCTCGTCTATCGGCAGAGGCGCGGCACTGCGGTCTGCAATAGCAGACATCTGCAGGCTGATTAAAACTCCGCCGACAAGGCCGAGCGATACCAAACCTGCTTTACTTAATTTACTTCTCATATAGGACCCCTTAAAATACCTGTCGCGTTTGAGTTTATCGAACGTTTCTCTTCAGTCTGACGCTTTGTTCTAATTCGTAATGGTAACCCATTCCAGTGGATTTAGAGGTTTGCTATTTCGCCTAACCTCGAAATATACGCCAGGTCCTTTGTGACCTCCACTGTTACCAACAGTTCCCAGTTGATCACCGGCGTTTAGTTGATCGCCTTCACGCACCCATATTGACTCGTTGTTGCCGTAGAGACTGTAAAAGCCTTTCCCATGATCAACAATCACTAAATTGCCAAAGCCGCGTAACCAGTCTGAATACACTACCGCGCCTCCGGCAATTGATTTCACGCTATTACCTTGTTTAGATGAAATAAAAACTCCTTCCCACGCAACTTCGCTGCCAGCCCGCTTTTGACCAAATTTCGCTGTCACAGTCCCAAGCGCAGGTAACCTGAGTTTTCCTTTTAGCGTTCTAAATGGCTTTCCGTCTGAACTTGCGTCAGGTAACTCATTGTTTTTTATATTTTCTTCTTTTATTCTTTGCAGTTCAGCAAATAAGTTCGTTAACCGTTTCTTATTTTCCTTGATTTTGGTCTCACTGCGTTTGATTCGGGATCTGGTCGCGTTTATTTCTAAGGATGTTTTTTGTTTTTTTCGCTCTGCCACACTTTTTTGCTTGCTAGTGTCTTTTTTGACTTTTCGAAGTTTTTTCCTCACGTCCAGTTTTTTACCTTGAAGAGCTTCTATTTCTTTGATTTTTTTATTGAAATTTTTAATGGCTGTTGAACGTTGAAGTGCTATTTTTTTGAGATAAACAGAAGACACTTCGCTGTCTATTCGTTCTTCTTGGATGGATCGAGTATCGGGTGAATAACCAAGGATATAAGTTTGTTTAATAAGTTTAGATAGGCGCACTTTTTCACCAGAGACCTCAGATCTAAGTTTTTTTTCTGTTTTTTCTAATGCTCTTAGCTCATTAAGAAGTTTTCTTTCTTTCTTTGATAATTTATTGAGATCTCTTTCTAGCAGGTCAATTTCTTTTTTTGTTTTACTCAGCTCACGCTTAGCTTTTTTTTGCTTAACTTGCTGCTCTTTGATTTTTTTCTTTTCTTTCGTGATCTTTTGATCGATTGCTTTCAATTCTTCTTGGAGATCGTCGGCTACAACAGCCGTAAATTGTAGGCAGAAAATTAGGATAGCTATAGAAATCCCTGCGGTCTTGGCAACGTCCATTCTGGCTTCTATCCTTTAGTCTGAGCAGCTACCGCAGCGGCCGCGGACTCTGCTTTTGACTCGTCTCCGAGATAATACTTTTTTAGTGGTTGGAGATTATCACTAAGCTCATAAACCAATGGGATTCCTGTTGGAACGTTTAACGTCACGATATCTGCTTCGCTAACTTGATCGAGATGTTTGATTAATGCTCGCAGGGTATTTCCATGAGCCACGATCAATAGTCTGTCACCTTTCAAGATGAGAGGGGCGATAGATCCTTCCCAAAATGGAATAAACCTTTCAACAGTATCCTTCAAACATTCGTTAAGCGGTAGATTTTCAGCTGGCACCGAATGATATTTACTTTCCAAGTTTGGGTTCATCCCTGAACTTGGCTCCAGCTGAGGAGGTGGTACGTCATAGCTTCGTCGCCATATGAGCACCTGATCGTCGCCATATTTTTTTGCTGTTTCGGATTTATCTAACCCTTGTAGCGCACCATAGTGACGTTCATTTAAGCGCCAAGTTAGGGTTTGTGGGATCCAGAGCTGATCCAATTCCTCAAGTGTTAACCACATTGTACGAATAGCCCGCTTTAAAACTGACCCAAAAGCCCGATCGAATTCAAATCCGGCGCTTTTTAATAACGCTCCTGCCTCTTTAGCTTCTTGGATACCCCTCTCGCTGAGATCTACGTCTATCCAACCGGTAAATTTGTTCTGTTGATTCCAAACGCTCTCACCATGACGCAGGAGTACTAATTTTTTCATTTTTTTAACCTAATTTTTAAATGATAATTTGATTATTTTAATCGGTATGATGACGGTTTATGCGTGCCGGGACAAATTTCAGTAAAATTCAAATTTAAAATATTATCCCGTAAGCTGTGCTGTTAACCTCTCCTTCAAATGCTACCTTAGATCGTTATAAATCTTGCGGTCACGAAATACAGAAGTTATCAAGGGGATAAATAAATCGTCGGAGATGTATTGTGTCAATCATGGATTTTATTTCGTCAAACATTTGGTTGGTTTTAGCCGTAATTTTAAGTGGTGGGTATCTAATTATCCCCAAATTAATGCTGGGTGAAGCTAGCAAAAAGACGCTGGGACCCCAGGAACTGGTCCAACTCATTAATCGGCAGCATGCGACTGTGATTGATTTACGTGAGGAGAAAGAATTTGAGGGTGGGAGTATTGTTGGTTCAAAAAATTTATCCCTTGGTGTGTTGCAGGAAAGCCCCCAAGCATTAAAAAAATATGAAAAGCGTCCAATCGCATTAATTTGCGGCTCTGGGGCGAAATCTCGTACAGCGCAGAAATTACTCTTGAAAGAGGGGTACGATGATTTGTATGTATTATCTGGCGGGCTAGCTGCTTGGATGCAGGCAAGTCTGCCAACGTCGCCTTCAGGCAAGTAAGTCGTCACGAATAAGGAGAAGCTAAATTGATTCATAATGCAGACGAATCGACCGCTGAGGTAATTATGTACGCTACGGATTGGTGTCCTTTCTGTGTTCGGGCCGAGAAATTGTTGATCTCGAGGGGCGCTAAAATCAAAAAAATAAATGTAGATGAGCTACCGGAGCTCCGTGCTGAAATGGTTGAGATCACAGGCAGAAGGACTGTCCCACAGATCTTTATTGGCAGTCGACATGTTGGTGGACATGACGACCTAGTTTCTCTTGATAGAGAAGGTGACCTCGATGCGCTATTAAAAAATACTGTTTGAGTATAATTTAAAACGAAGGCGAAAAGCGATAAAATTATGAGTGAAAACAACGATAAACCAATCTTTTCGATTGAGAAGTTATATGTAAAAGACCTTTCATTAGAGGTCCCTGGAGCCCCAGCTGTTTTTAAACAACAAGGAACTCCGAAAATCGACATTACCATGAACAATACTGCTCAGGTTATCGAAGGTGATTATTATGAAGTACTTGTGAGGGCTACGGTGACCGCGAAGATTGAAGAAGCGACTATCTTTTTGGTGGAGGCAAGTCAGGGGGCGGTGTTTCAAATCAGAAATCTCAGCGGGGAGCCATTAGAAATGACTTTGGGGATAGCCGCTCCCAACATCATATTTCCTTATCTTAGAGAAACCATATCTGAGGCTGTATCCAAAGCTGGGTTTCCGCCTGTTCTATTGCAGCCCATGAATTTTGAAGCAGTTTATCGAGCACGAAAAGAGGAGCAATCGGCTTCTAAGGACACTGACGCAACTAAGCACTGATACTTTTCTCGATTAATTTAGTGACCACGTGCGTCAATTGAGCCGTTTATGGAGACGTGATGAAGATTGCAGTCATTGGAGCAGGCTCTTGGGGAACGGCATTGGCCACTTCGTTTGGGAGGTCATCCGAAGTAAATTTATACAGCACTAATGATGAACTGGTGCTTCGTCTCCAGCAGGCCAGGGAGAATCAACGCTATCTTCCAGGAGTTGAATTGCCCGATAGCGTCCAAATCACCGATTCTTTAGTTGATGCGCTCGATGGCGCGTCGGGAATCGTGATTGCCGTGCCCACCCGAGGTTTACGGTCAATCATTAAGGCGTGTCAAGAATTTCATGGGGAAAAGACGCCATACCTTATTACATGCAAAGGGTTTGAGGTGGGTAGTGGTTTACTGCCATTTCAGATTATTGAGGAGCTTTCACCTAAAGCCCGTTATGCGATTCTTTCCGGCCCTAGCTTTGCGAAAGACGTAGGCGAGAGGAAGCCGACGATGGTGAGCCTTGCGTCTTCAGAGGAATCATCCTCAGAGGTATTTTCAAGTTTATTGCTTAGAGGTGACGTGCGAACTTACTATAATCGCGATCTTATTGGCGTCTCGGTCGGGGGTGCGGGTAAAAATGTAATTGCGATTGCTGCAGGTATTAGTGAAGCGTTGGGTTTCGGAGCAAGCGCTTTAGCGGGACTTGTGACGCGCGGTCTAAGCGAGATTTCCAAAGTCGGCGTTGCTTTGGGGGCTGAACCTCAGACCTTTATGGGTTTGTCTGGCATGGGGGATTTGGCGCTTACGTGTTTCAGTGATCTATCTCGTAATCGGAGATTGGGATACGCGCTTGGTTTGGGTAAATCTCTTTTAGAGGCGGAAAAGGCGTTGGGTCAAGTGGCTGAGGGCATTAATGCGGCGAAAGAGATCAAGGCGCTAGCTAACGGACAAAAAGTAGAGGTTCCAATAACTACGGCTGTGACGAGGATTTTATCCGGCGACATATCACCGTATGATGTTGCTAAGGAGTTATTTGCGCGGTCTCCTAAATCAGAAATTTAACTTGTTTGCTGGCTTAATTATTGGTGACCATCAAATTCTAGTTGGCGCCATGCTTCGAACACAGCAATAGATACTGTATTTGATAAATTTAGGCTTCTGCTGGAGTGTTTCATTGGGATGCGAAGCTTAAGATCTTGTGTAAACTCTTCCAGAACGTTTTTAGGAAGACCTCGTGTTTCCGGTCCAAATAATAAACAATCTCCTGATTTAAAGTGAAAGTGGTCATATCTGCTTGAGCCCTTGGTTGTGAATGCAATGACCCTTGAGCCTTGATGGTCAGATCGCCATAGGCTCCAATTTTTGTATTTCCGTATTCTTGCGAATTCGTGGTAGTCAAGACCAGCCCGAATAAGGGCTTTGTGGTCCCAGTGAAATCCTAATGGCTCTATAAGATCCAGGGTGCATCCAGTGTTCGCGCACAGACGAATGATATTACCTGTGTTTGGAGGTATTTCAGGTTGATATAAGATTATGTGAAACATGACTATACTTATGGTGTTAATAGATAACGTTATTAGATGTTTGTTTTTTTTGTAAATCTGTATTTAACTTTCAATACAACATGCCATATCCGCTCATAGTAATGATTGATTGGTGCTGAGGTGTGTTGATAATCAAGTGTATAGGAGAATATGTGAGCGTGGAGCCTTTAGAAATTCATTTAAGTAGTCCTCCGTCTTTCGTTAACAACGATAAATGGACTGCGCAGGCGATCAAAAAATTATTTGAAAAACCCTTCATGGACCTGTTGTTCGATGCGCATAAGACTCATCGGGAACACTTCAAACCCAACGCGATACAATTGTCGACATTGGTTTCAATTAAGACTGGCGGCTGTCCTGAGGACTGCGGTTATTGTCCCCAATCGATCCGTTTTAATACTGGCGTTGTTGATGATGATTTAATGAAACTAGAGGATGTCGTTGAAGCAGCGAGTCTCGCAAAAGCGAACGGCGCTAGCCGTTTTTGTATGGGAGCGGCCTGGAGAGGCCCTAAAGATAAAGATGTAGCTAAAGTTGCCGAGATGGTTGCGGCAGTTAAATCTCTTGGATTAGAAACTTGTGCCACGTTGGGATTACTCAAAGATGGTCAAGCTGAAGTGCTTAAAAATGCGGGTCTAGATTATTACAATCACAATATAGATACTTCATCTGAACATTACGAGGAGATTATTTCGACGCGTACACAAGATGATAGACACGTTACGCTTCAGCGTGTAAGAAATGCGGGCGTTTCCGTTTGTTGCGGCGGAATAATTGGGATGGGAGAGTCTCGCGATGACCGGGCGGACATGATTGCTCAATTAGCAAATATGGATCCTTATCCTCAAAGCGTACCCATTAACAACTTGGTTAAGGTGCCGGGAACGCCAATGGCTGATGTAGATGGTATTGATCCCATAGAGTTTGTTAGAACGATTGCCGCTGCGAGGATTTCGATGCCTAAAGCTATGGTTCGTTTGTCAGCAGGCAGAACAGATATGTCAGATGAGATGCAAGCACTTTGTTTTTATGCTGGCGCTAATTCAGTTTTCTACGGTGAAAAGTTATTAACTACCCCAAATGCAACGGCTTATGGGGATGATGAGCTATTCGAGCGCCTCGGATTGGTTCCGGGCGATGATGTCGCACTTTGAATCAAATGAAGGGACGCGTTAGAGCTAAGATAAATTATTGTTTTACCCGTTCTGATTATCAGATTTTTTTATATGATGAGGTAGCGAAGCGTTTAAATGAACGTTTGGATGTTATTACAATAGAGCCAAACGTGGTGGTGGCGTCAGGTTTCGGAGAAGATTGTCTTGAAAAAATATTTCCTGGTGCGTCAAGAATTACGAGAATAGATTTTGCTCACTCTCGTATGCTTGTGCGCAAAATCAAGGGTCGATTCAGGCTACCCTGGGGGCCTAAGTTAGGGTATTTGTGTGGGGATCTCAGCGCGTTACCTTTGTCGTCGGCCTCCGTTGATTTGTTCTACTCAAATCTGGATATACCGTTTTTCGATGGATGTGATGAATTAGATCAGCTATTAACAGAGGTTTATCGTGTGTTGAAACCGGGTGGTTTGTTTATTTTTTCTTCTTTAGGTCCAGATACTTTAAAAGAACTGAGGCCAATCGAGGGTATGCGAGGACTGCGCTTGTGTCGTCACATGGATATGCATGACCTTGGAGACCGCATTGTTGAGTGTGGATTTGCAGATCCGGTTATGGAGATGGAAGAGTTAAAGTTAACTTATTCCAATGTTTTGGCTTTGTTGCGGGATGCTCGTGCGCATGGGTCCGAGTCTTTTGATATTGACGATCAAAAAGGTCTGTGGGGTAAGGCAGAACTAAGACGTCTATCGGAGTATTCGAAATCAAAAAATAATGGGCAAACAACAGCGACTACTGAGTTGGTATTTGGCCATGCGTGGTTAGCCCCGGAGAAGACTACATCTAAAGGTAAAAAAATTATTGATATAAAAGCTGTTTAGTGGCCTTAATTCAGACCTCTAATGTAATTTAGTTCCGCTTCCAATGTTTGTTCTTGCGGGTTGAAAAATTCGTATGGTAAAGTCGATTCGGCGATGAAATGAAAAGCGTTTCAGACCTCATAATTTTTTAGTTTTGTAAGATGGTGACACTTTGGAAGATGTAATTAAAAACGTCGTAGAAAATCAGCCGAAGATCATAATGCGGAGGCATAAGTCTGCTCGGTCTTCAGTGAAAATTGTTTTCCTATGTTTAGGAGCCGTAACGATGTCGATTGCTGTTGGCTTTGCGGCGTATGGTTTATGGCTTGTATTGCCCTACGCTGGCTTAGAATGCCTCGCCCTTGCATTGGCGTATTTTTGGCTAAAAAGACAGGCTAACGATTTTGAGATGATATATCTGAAGAACGATCAAATTATTGTTGAGTCCAGCTTTTCTGGGACGCGCCAAAAAGTAGTATTCAGTCGGTATTGGATCCAAGTTTCCATACAGCAACTTAAAGCGAATAGGCTAAAAATTTTTGTGGGGTCGCATGGTAACCGGCTCGAAGTTGGCAGACTTTTACCGTCGGCTAAAAAAAGAGATCTGATGAATCGAATCAAATTGTTAATTGATGTCCAATCATTTTGATTTTTTAGGTTAAAATGACGTTTTTTACGACTATTAAAAGTACGTTGGGGGGAAGCATGAAAAGCTCATTTAGTGCGCGGGCACTTGGTATCATTATGGCGTTTTTGCCAGCTATCGCGGTGGCCGAGTGGAATCTGAATTTTACGCCTGCAGTGACGTTACTAGGTGAGGAAATACAAGCGATTCACAATTTGGTGATGTGGATCATCGTAGGTATTTCTATTGTAGTTTTCGGTGCCATGTTTTGGTCTATTTTGAAGCACCGTAAGTCGGTTGGTCACAAAGCGTCGAACTTTCATGAGAATACGACGATTGAGATCATTTGGACTGTTATTCCGGTCGTGATCTTAATTGCGATGGCTTTTCCCGCAACTCGTTTATTGCTAGCCACCCGAGATTCATCAGCGTCAGATATGACTATTAAAGCAACTGGCTACCAGTGGCGGTGGGGTTATGAGTATATCGATGAAGGCGTGAAATTTTATAGCACGCTCGCGACGCCTCGGAATCAAATTGATGGTGGAGCGGAAAAAGAGAAGACATATTTGTTAGAGGTAGATAACAAGGTTGTAGTGCCTGTGGGCAAGAAGGTACGTATTTTGACGACTTCGAATGATGTTATTCATGCTTGGTCAGTTCCTGGTCTTGCGGTGAAGCAAGATGCCATTCCTGGCTTTATTCGAGATATTGCATTTAAAGCTGAAACGATAGGAACTTATCGTGGTCAATGTTACGAGCTTTGCGGTAAAGAACATGGATTCATGCCAATTGTTGTGGAAGTTGTGAGCGAAGAAGATTATCAAACTTGGATGCAAGCCAAATTAGCTGAGTCAGGTGTTCCATCTTTCGATCCAGATAAAGAATATGCGGTGGCAGAATTAGTCGCTGCTGGTGAGCAGGTTTATAACGCCAATTGTATTGCTTGCCATCAAGAGGGTGGCGTGGGTATGCCCCCCACGTTTCCAGCGATTAAGGGAGGTAAGATTGCTACCGGTTCGATGGAAGGGCATCTTGATATCATTTTAAACGGTAGCGATAAGAACCCTATGATGGCAGCTTGGGGACCGATATTATCGGATTACGATATTGCGGCGGTGATTGCATATCAGAGAAATGAAATTAATTCGAGCGGAGATATTATTCAACCAAGCGAAATATCGGCTGTGAGGGCAGAGTAAATTTTTAATTTGTATTAATCAAAATGAAGTGAGATTCGGTTAAGGAGAATCAAAATGGAAGCGGTACACGATCATAGTCACGACCATCACGTGCCAACCGGCATCATGAGGTATGTCACAACAACAAACCACAAAGACATTGGCTCGATGTATTTATGGTTTAGCTTCGCGATGTTCCTTGTTGGTGGTGTGATGGCTCTTGTTATCAGGGCTGAATTATTCCAGCCTGGACTTCAGGTTGTGGAGCCTGAATTTTTTAATCAAATGACAACGCTGCATGGCTTGATTATGGTGTTTGGAGCCATTATGCCAGCCTTCGTTGGTTTTGCGAATTGGCAAATACCAATGATGATTGGCGCTCCTGACATGGCTTTTCCCAGAATGAACAATTGGAGTTTTTGGCTTTTGCCACCAGCAGGTATACTTTTAATGGGTTCGTTGTTGGCTCCTGGCGGTGCGGGTGGTGTAGGTTGGACGATGTACGCGCCTTTGACAATACAGCAAGGTATGGGCATGGATATGATGATTTTTGCGATTCATATCCTTGGGATGTCTTCGATCATGGGCTCAATTAACATTATCACTACGATTCTAAATATGAGAGCGCCTGGCATGACAATGATGAAGATGCCGCTCTTTGTTTGGACTTGGTTAATTACAGCATATCTTTTGGTTGCTTCTATGCCGGTGCTTGCTGGGGCCGTTACTATGACTCTCACGGACCGACATTTTGGCACGCATTTTTTCAATGCTGCGGGTGGTGGTGACCCCGTCCTTTATCAGCATATTTTTTGGTTCTTTGGCCATCCTGAGGTATACATCATTGCCATACCGGCTTTTGGTGTTATTTCCGAAGTGATTCCAACCTTTGCTCGTAAGCCCCTCTTCGGCTATCCATCTATGGTTTATGCGACCGCGTCAATTGCTATTTTGTCGTTTTTAGTTTGGGCTCATCACATGTATACAGTTGGAATGCCTGTAGAGGCTCAACTTTATTATATGTTCGCAACGATGCTGATCGCTATTCCGACGGGTGTTAAGGTATTTAATTGGGTAGCTACCATGTGGAAGGGCTCGATGTCTTTTGAGACACCAATGTTGTTTGCTCAAGGTTTTTTGTTTCTGTTCACGATCGGTGGTTTTACGGGGCTAGTGCTGGCGGTTACTCCCATTGATATTCAATTGCACGATACATATTACGTTGTAGCCCATTTCCATTATGTGATGGTTGCCGGGGCATTATTCGCTGCTTTTGCGGGGGTTTATTATTGGCTACCGAAGTGGATTGGTAAAATGTACGATGAGCGACTCGGTAAAATTCATTTTTGGTTGTCGTTGATATTTTTTAACATCACCTTCTTCGTGCAGCACTTCCTCGGTTTGGCTGGTATGCCGCGTCGTATTCCGGATTATGCTCTGCAGTTTGCTGACTGGAATATGGTGTCATCAATTGGCGCTTTCGGGTTTGGTTTGTCGCAAGTCTTCTTTTTGTACATTCTACTTAAAGCGATACGTAGTGGAGAAAAAGCACCAGAGAAACCGTGGGACGGCGCATCAACGCTTGAGTGGACTCATCTACCTACTCCGGCGCCCTATCACAGCTTTGAAACACCACCAGATTTGAGAAATTAAGATTATTACACTTGATGTGTGACGATGCTGGTGTCGTCACACATCAAGTGTGATTAGATATTAAAAAGATAACGACTAAAATAATGACCAAAAATAAAAAGACTGCGTTGATATTAGCTACTGTAGCGTTGGCGTTTTTCTTTGGCTTTATTATTCGCCGTGCGGTATTCCAATGAAGACCACTGAACTAGATAAACAAAATAGCCATATGCTGCGTAAACTTATAGTGGTTGCGCTGGTTATGTTTGCCTTTGGGTACGCATTGGTGCCGCTCTACAAAAAAATCTGTGAGGTTACCGGCGTCTATGATTTGATTAAGCCTGATGAAATTGTGAATACACAGGTAGATGAAACTCGAACAGTTATGATGGAGTTCGATGCGAATACGCGTAGCGAAATAGGCTGGGAAATAATCCCTCTCGACGTGAGAATGAATGTTCATCCGGGTGAATTAGTACACGCAACATTTCGCTTGACGAATCCAACCGATATGTCCTTCGATGCGCAAGCGATACCAAGTTACGGACCGCAGCACGCTGTGCAGTATGTGAAAAAGCTTGAGTGTTTTTGTTTCACGCAGCAAAAAATTAATGCTGGTGAAACTCGAGAATTTTCGGTCGTATTCGTCATAGACCCAAGCTTGCCGTCAGACGTTGGGACGATCACGCTCTCTTATACGATGTTTGAAATAGAGGGCACAAAGAATTTGGGAAATCAGGCCTTCAATCCCGATATTCATGAGGGTAAGTCGTGAGCTTCTCTTTGAGAGCCTCGTTGCAGGCAGTGCGTGCTGTTTTCTGTGCATTTACCGGTATCGGGAAACGGCAAGATTTAGAGCAACATGCGAGCATGCTTAGGCCACAACATGTCATTATTGCTGGATTGTTATGTGCAGCAGTTTTCGTGGCTGGCGTAGTCACATTGGTCAATGCCGTTGCTAATTAGGTCGGATTTTAATACGTTTAAGTCAAAAATTTTAAAAAATCAAATTACTAAAGGGGAATAAACAATGAGCTCGCAATCCGGTGGGTACTATTTGCCAGAACCGTCTCGTTGGCCGATAGTCGGTTCAATTGGACTCTTTTTCTTGGCGTTCGGGGCTGTTTTAACTATGAACGCCGTGTCGGGTGGTTGGTATGTGGTGCTGGTAGGCGCCCTGGTCATGACCTATATGTTATTCGGGTGGTTTGGAACCGTTATTGGGGAAAGTGAGTCCGGGAAATATAATAAGCAGGTAGATGTTTCTTTTCGCTGGTCGATGAGCTGGTTTATCTTCTCGGAGGTCATGTTTTTTGCCGCTTTTTTTGGCGCACTCTTTTACATGAGGGTCTTATCGGTTCCCTGGTTGTCAGATGCTGAGACGGGATCTTTACTTTGGGATGGATTTGTTGCTGGCTGGCCAACGGACGGTCCGGGAGTAGAGAGCAAGTTTACACCGATGGGCGCGTGGGGGCTTCCGGCAATTAATACAGCATTACTCTTGACCTCTGGGGTCACTATTACTGTCGCTCACTGGGCCTTGAAGGAGGGCAAACGAGGGTTATTAAACTGGTTTATGTTCCTGACTATTGCTTTGGGCGTTTTGTTTCTGGGTTTGCAAGTTCTGGAGTATATACATGGATATCGTGATCTGGGTTTGACACTTGAGAGTGGTGCTTATGGTGCGACGTTTTACATGCTAACCGGGTTTCATGGCTTTCACGTTACACTCGGCACGATCATGCTGATAGTGATTTGGTTGCGCGGAGTAAAAGGGCATTTTAAACCAGAAGCCCATTTTGGCTTTGAGGGCGTAGCATGGTATTGGCACTTTGTGGATGTTGTCTGGTTGGGTTTATTTATCTTCGTATATTGGCTATAAAATTCATTGACATTTTAATAAAACCCATCCGTCTTTAGGCGGATGGGTTTTATTAAAGTCCAGAGGGTGGAATTATTCCAAAATAAGATCCGGCCATCAGCAGAACAAAAAGAATAACAGATAGTCCGATCCTAATTGTTAAAGCTTTAATGGTGCCGTCTGAGTTGCCTTGGTTTCTCACCATATAGACGAGTGCTGAAGCTAAGCTACCGAATATTGCAACCAAAAATAGAATCACGATTATTTTCATGTTACTTGACCTTTAGTGTGTGATTTTTTAAATAGATACCATATAGTATGAAGCATCCCAGTTGGACTATCACTATTATCGCTCTTTTGGGTTTCGGATTAACGTTGTCTGCGGCATATTGGCAGTTTAAGCGGGCTGATTATAAGCGCGAATTAGAGTCTAGGTTTATTGAGATGCAAGCTAAAGTTAGTCTAGACTTAAATAAAACTCTCGATCCCTCTTTAGAGTTAGAGTTCCGAAGAGTTAATGCATATGGCACGTTAGATGCATCGCAAAGGATGATACTTGATAATCGTATTCGTCGAGGACAGGCTGGCTACGAAGTTTTGGTGCCGTTGTCAATTACCGATTCAGATGCTGTTATTCTCGTTAACTTGGGGTGGATTCCTCGCGGTAGGAACTTAGGGCAACTACCAGACATAGTCATCCCTCGGAGTCCTGTTGTTGTCAAAGGAACTATAGTGAGGCCGGGTTTAGGTGCGCTGGAGTTATCTGATGTCACGATAGAGGGGGATATCTGGCAGAATCTCGATTTGGTACGCTATCGTTCGTTACATTCAATTGACGTGCTTGACTATGTTATCCAGAGTGATCCGATAAAAGGTGTTTCGACCAATTTCGAACAACTTTGGTCGAAACTTAGCTTTGGAATAGATACGCACTTATCCTATGCAGGACAGTGGATAATGTTTGCTTTTCTGATTTTATTTTTTTACATATATTATGGTTTTATCAAACAAAGACGCGATGCCTAAAAAAAATAACTCTCTAATTCCTTGGATTGTACTCACGGTATGTGTGCTACCGGTTATAGCCTCAACTGCGCTTTACCATTTGTGGGAGCCTGATGGGTTTGTCAATAATGGCGAATTGATTGAGCCGGTTCCGTTGTCTGATTTGGTAGTGCCCTCTATTGAGGATGATGTATTTTTATTTTCGGATTTAAATGGTTTGTGGTCTTTTGTTTCCATCGACTCGTCGGAATGCGGTGAAGCGTGTATTAAGAAGTTATACCTTATGCGTCAAATTCGACTCACACAGGGCGCTGAAAAAGATAGATTGGAACGAATTCATTTTAGCGTTGGTGGTGAGCTTCAGAGAACGTTGATTGATGAATATGACGGAACTAGATTTATTGCGGTTTCGGACGTGCAGGCTCTCGATGCATTTGGTGACTTAACTGCAGCCGAAGAATATATTTTTCTGATTGATCAGATTGGAAATTTAATGATGCGCTTTCCTTTGACCATCGATCCATCTTTAATGAAAAAGGATGTTAAGAAATTGTTGAAGATCTCCAAAGCATGGAAAAAAATTAATTAGTGATAGGCTACTCCGAGACTAGCTAAATGTTAAACTTAAACTTTACCTAAGTTCATTTCACCGATTACTTTGAGTTCATATACCGCATCTTTGTATACCCGTTTTGAGGATTATGTAAAGCTTACAAAGCCTAGGGTGGTAATGCTGATCGTCTTTACGGCTTTTATAGGCATGCTGTTAGCTCAGCCTTCCCTTGCGCCAGCGGAGGTTTTGATCTATGGATCGATCGGCATTTGGCTGGTGGCTGGGGCCGCCGCCGCCGTTAATTGTTTAATTGAACAAAAGATAGACGCGGTAATGGCGCGCACCCGGGGAAGACCTTTGCCGACTGGAGCAGTAAGTGTTACTGAAACTGTCTTGGTGTCCGTTTTTGTGGGCGGTCTAGGCTTATTTTTACTTCATGTATTTATCAACCCTTTAACGATGTGGCTGACCCTGGGAACTTTTGTAGGATATGCGGTTATCTATACGATGGTACTTAAACCGTTGACTCCGCAAAATATCGTTATTGGGGGAGCATCGGGTGCAATGCCACCCATCCTTGGTTGGGCGGCAGTGACTGGTGAGGTCACACATGAATCGCTATTGCTATTCTTGATCATTTTTGCATGGACGCCACCGCACTTTTGGGCGCTAGCTCTATATCGTCGTGACGAGTACGCCAGGGCAGAAGTGCCGATGTTGCCGGTAACACACGGGGTCGCTTTTACTCGGTTGCACGTTTTTCTGTACACCCTAATTTTATTGGCAGTCTCGTTACTTCCGTTTGTTGTCGGGATGAGTGATTGGTTGTACGGTATTTCAGCGCTTGTCCTTGGATTACTTTTTCTTTTTTATTCTTATCGTATTTGGCAGTCTTATACCGATGCAATTGCAAGGACCACATTCAGGTACTCAATATTGTATTTATCACTTATTTTCCTGGCGCTCTTGCTGGATCATTATCTAATTCTGTAGTTTTTTTATGTCTCTCTCTTATCGGAACTTTGTGAAGCTCGCACTGATCATGCTGGCACTTTGTTTATTTGTGGGGTGTGATGACACTGATAAAAATCGAATGCGATTCACTAATACGGATATTACTGGTGCCGATTTTGCTCGGGAATTTGAGCTGACGAATCATCATCGCGAACGAGTTAGTCTGAGTGATTTCGAGGGCAAGGTTGTTATTCTATTTTTTGGATTTATGCATTGTCCTGATATTTGCCCGACTACCCTAACAGAACTTAATGGATTGATGAGTCGCTTGGGTGCGGATGCAAAAAGTGTTCAGGTACTCTTTGTAACGGTTGACCCAGAGCGAGATAAGATAGAAAACCTTGGATCTTATGTGGAGGTTTTTAACCCTAATTTCTTGGGCCTATGGGGAACTGTGGATGAAATTGAAATAGTTACTAAGGAATTTAAAGTGATTTATCAAAAGGTGCCAGGTTCGACGCCAGACAGCTATACTGTAGATCACTCAGCAGGAACATACGTCTTTGATAAAAGCGGTAAGGTGCGCCTATTTGTTCCTTATGGAGCTGATACTGAGAGCCTTGCAAATGACGTACGTTTGCTTATAGGTGCTCGTTTTTGATTTGCTTAGTAACAGCGGTCTTTGAGCTAACTTTGATCTTGCCGTGTCATTGCGACCTTCATCTTTTTCATCGCTTGCGCTTCAATTTGGCGAATTCTTTCAGCTGAGACTCCATACTCATCAGCCAATTCGTGTAATGTCAATTGGTCATCATCGTTGAGCCAACGAGCTTGAATAATTGCTCGGCTTCTATCATCAAGATTCGCTAGAGCGGAGGCAAGACCTTCTTTGTGCGCCACACCCATTTGTTTCTGCTCGAGAACTGCAGACGGCTCCAAATTTGCACTTTGCAAGTATGATATCGGAGAGTAATCATCGTCTTCGCTATCCGAAAGTGGATCGAGAGCTAGGTCCGAGCCAGACAGGCGCGTTTCCATTTCAGTGACATCGCTGGTTTTTACATCAAGTTTATCGGATATTCGATCGATTTCTTGATTGCTAAGAGAGTCTAAGTTCGCTTTCATGCTGCGTAGATTGAAAAAGAGTTTTCGTTGCGCTTTCGTTGTCGCAACTTTCACAATACGCCAGTTTTTAAGCACAAATTCATGAATTTCGGCTTTAATCCAATGAACGGCAAACGATACCAGTCGAGCACCGTTTTCGTAATCATATCTTTTTACAGCTTTCATTAGCCCGATATTACCTTCTTGGATTAAATCTCCGAAGGGAAGTCCATATCCATTGAATCTTCGTGCAATCGAGACTACCAATCGCAAATGCGACATAATCAGTAGCTTAGCGGCCTCAAGATCGTCTTCTTCCTTGAGCTTTTTGGCTAGACGAGATTCCTCTTCCGCAGTTAATAAGGGGATGCGGTTAACCGCTTGGATATAAAGATCCAAGCTTGCTATTGGTGGTAGCGATAATGATGTAAGCGCGTTTGTCATATCTTGTCTCCGTTTATGCTATTTTAGCACTCTCCTTCACTGAGTGCCAAGTATCATCAAAGTTCTACCCGGAAAGCTAACGTATTGTTAGTAATCGATTTTTTTGAGATGATTATTGGATGATAGCCACGCACCCAGGAGACTGAGCGCTACGCTAAAAAGCAAGGGGGAACTTAGAGTGACTAAGTCGGGGTCGCGGATATAGAACCCTAGCGGTTCAAGCATAGGCTGAATAGCATTTAGACCAAATTTTACGCTAAAAAAGATGATTAAAGCCGCACATAAGCCACCGAGTAGGCCTTGTATGAATCCATAGTAGAGGAAAGGACGTCGGATAAAGCGCCCAGTTGCTCCTACAATTCGGGCGATTTCAATTTCATCTTTGCGAATTGTGATTTGTAGTTGTATGTTGGTGAAAATGCTTGCTACAAATCCAAGTCCGATGAGGAGGACAACCATCATTACGAGAATTTTCGATAGATTGACAAATGATTCCAGTTTTAAGGCCCATTTAGCATCGAAACTCACTTCTTCGACAAACGACCAGTTTTCTATGGTCTGGGCTACGTCGGTCAATTTTTTAGCATCGCTATCTAGCGGCGTTAGCACAAATAGATGAGGGATTGGGTTCGTGTCTAAATTTTTGACAAGCTCGCTAAACTCCGAGTTTTTTGATAACTGTTTAAGACCATCGTCTTGGTCAATAAAAGTGATTTCACCGTCGAATAGTTCAGTGAGCTGTTTTTCGGCTAGCTTAATTGTTTTGTCCGATGAATCAGCAGCTATGAATACATTTAGTTGACTGGTATTGTTTAACTTTCTGGAAAACTGATCTGCGCCATCGAGTAACATGTAGCAGCCCATAGGGATCGACAAGGCAATACCCATGCCTAGAATGTGTAATATTGAGGTGACTGGCTGTTTAAGAAGTCTGCAAACACTGTCGCTAAAAGCGTTAGATCTTGAATAGAACCAATTCATGCTTGGAGTTCTCCTTGCTTGAGTTCGATGATGCGCGCGCCTAACCCTTGGATCATGGCAGGATCATGTGTGGCAATGACTACTGTCACGCCTACACGGTTAAAGGCACGGAACATTGTTACGATATCTGCCGCATAACCTGGATCCAGGTTTCCTGTTGGTTCATCTGCGAGCAAAATCGCTGGTTTGTTCACAACGGCACGTGCTATGCACAAACGTTGCTGTTCCCCGCCGGACAAAGTCACAGGATTAAAGCTTCCTTTTTCGAGTAATCCGACCTTATCCAGTGCTGCCCTAACTCTTGTAGTTATTTCTGATTTTGAGAGGCCGGATATTAACAGTGGAAGCGCCACATTGTGAAAAACGCTTCGGTCAATTAGGAGTTTATGATCTTGGAAAACAAACCCGAAGTTGCGTCTGAGATAGGGTAAAGCAGAGCGATTTAGTGATGAGAGTTTGGTGCCGTTAATAGCTACAGAGCCGCTGGTGGACCTTTCAATGCCACCAATCAGTTTCATCAAAGTGGATTTCCCTGCCCCCGAATGTCCGGTGAGAAAGACCATTTCTCCCTCTTGGATTGAGAGGGAGACATTTTTTAAAGCTTGGTGACCACCAGGGTATCGCTTAGATAGGTCTTTAGTTTCTATCATTTATTTTTTTAGCGTTTATTATTTACTCTTGGAGCATTGCGTCAATGAACTCTTCTGCTGAAAAAGGTATCAGATCTTCGATCCCTTCGCCAATACCAATATACTTTATTGGAATATCTCTATATTCGGCGACCCCAAATAGACAGCCACCCTTCGCGGTTCCATCAAGCTTAGTTAGCACAATACTGTCGACACCTAATGCCTCATCAAAGGACTTTACCTGCTCAATAGCATTTTGTCCTGTATTTGCGTCTATAACTAGCATAACCTCATTTGGAGCCGTATCGATCGCCTTGCCCATGACGCGCTTCACTTTTTTAAGTTCAGCCATTAAATGTTTTTGCGTTGGAAGGCGTCCTGCCGTATCAGCTAGTACGACATCAATGTTCTTGGCTTTTGCGGACTCGATTGCGTCATAAATGACTGCGGCGGAGTCCCCACGGGACTGAGAAACCACGGTCACTTGATTACGTTCACCCCAAATTTTAATTTGTTCTTCGGCTGCAGCTCGAAATGTGTCCCCGGCAGCAAGTAGTACGCTTTTGCCGGCTTCTGTGAATTGTTTCGTCAGCTTACCGATGGTCGTTGTTTTGCCTGCTCCATTGACACCAGCGATTAATATAACGTAGGGGCGACCAGTTTTTTCTTTTTTGGGGTTACATAGGCGGCCCAATAAACTTAACATTTGTGTTTTAAGGGTAGCTCTCACTTCTGAAGTCGTTTGAAGGTTATTTTTTTTAGCGATGGCTTTCGTTTTTTCGATCAGCTGTTGCGTCGCGCTTACTCCAACATCGCTTGTGAGTAGCACGGTTTCAAGCTGGTCAAACAGATCATCATCAACGAGCGTCTTCGTCGAAAAAATTTGAGTAATTTTTTCCCCTAGTTTGGAGCGAGTCAATGAAAGGCTATCGGTCCAGCGTTTTTTTGAGGCTCGAGCTGAATCGGATTGTGCTGCTTCTTCCGAATTATCCGACACTTTTGAAACTTTACGGGGCTTTAGAAAACTAAACATTCTTCGTGGCGCTATTCTTTTTGTTAATCCGAATCATAGGGGATACTCAGGAGGCTTTATTGTAAACTCTCAACAGAAAAGTGGCGCGAGTTATTTATTGGCATACTGCTGTTTTTAATTTACTCTTGACGTCAGACGGTGATTTTCATGAAAATATATGTGGCAGGGCAGTTTTTTATTATTAATCTAGTTATATCGTTCCTCTTTGCAACTGGCGTTCAAGCCGCTGCGGTCCCAGCAAAACCGTCCATATTTCAACATACGCTCGCTAACGGCTTAGAGATCATCGTTAAGCCTGATCACCGCTCTCCTGTCGCTGCCATAATGGTTTGGTACCGCGCTGGCAGTATTGATGAGGTGAATGGACGCACAGGGATCGCTCATTTGCTCGAGCACATGATGTTTCAGGGTACAGAAACGGTCGGCCCGGGAGATCACGCAAGGAAAATTGCCGCGACGGGTGGCCGGTCAAATGCGTTTACATCTACTGACTACACTGGTTATTTGCAAGAGCTCCATAGTTCAGAACTTGAGTTAGCCATGCAACTTGAAGCAGATCGGATGGAAAATTTGTTGTTGCGTGATAAAGAATTCAATAATGAGTTACGGGTAGTGATGGAAGAGAGACGACAAAGAGTCGACGACAACCCTCGGGGGTTACTCATGGAGCAGCTAGCTGCTGCAATGTACGTGGCGCATCCTTACAGAACTCCTATTGTAGGTTGGATGAATGACCTCGAACATTTAACAATCGAGGATGCTGCCGATTGGTACCGGCGATGGTATGTGCCTAATAATGCTGCTTTAGTCATTGCGGGAGATGTGGAGTCGGAGAATGTCGTTTTACTCGCGGAGAAGTATTTCGGAAGTATAAAATCCAAGATATTGCCGTCGAGAAAGCCACAGGAAGAGCCAGTGCGTCGCGGTAGTCGCAGAGTCACGGTGCAGGCAAATACCACTCTACAGTCGCAAATCATTGCTTACTCAGCGCCAAAATTATCAGACGTTGAAGCGGATTGGGAGCCTTACGCATTATATTTATTAGCGGGAGTGCTCGACGGCCACTCTGCAGCTCGATTGCATAAACGTTTAGTGTTGGAGGAAAAAATTGCACACTCAGTTAGCGTAAGTTACGATGGATTGAGACGAGGTCCAGGGGCATTCTATGTTTCATTCTCTCCTGTTGAGGGTCGTACTTTGACGGAGCTGGAAAACGGTTGGAACGACGAGATTCTCAAACTCACGGAAGGTGAGGTGAGTGACGCAGAATTAAATCGTGTTAAGGCCCAGGTGATTGCTGGCCAGGTTTTCTCGGGTGACTCAGTTCTCGGGCAAGCCAGTCGGATGGGTCGGATGTGGGCGATAGGATTTGCTCCAGATGCACCTGATGTAATCAACGAAAAACTCAGTGCCATCACATCTCTCCAGGTTCAAGAGGTGGCAAAAAAATACTTGGTTGGGAGCCATACCACTTCAGCGATTCTTGAGCCAAACATTTCTAATTAGGTTGTATTCGGGGAGTATTGTTATGTTGAATGTCATGAAAGGCTTGCGTAATTTAACGGGTTCATATTCTCGAATCTTAGTCATTTTCGTCTGTTGCTATTCATCTGTTACCCACAGTCAAGTAAGGGAGCAGTGGGTGACTGATTCTGGTTCTAAGGTGATCTTTATTCAATCTTTAGGATTGCCAATGGTGGATGTCTCAGTGGATTTTTTTGCTGGAGCAGCCTTTGATCCGGCCGATAAACAAGGGTTAGCTCGACTAACAATGCAGTTACTCGATAAAGGAACGCACCAGTATGATGAGTTTGCTATAGCGGAAAGACTGGCAACGAACGGATCTCAAATGAGCGGTAACTTTGATTTGGATCGATCGGGGGTGTCGTTAAGAAGCTTGTCCTATGACGAACCGTTGACGGATTCGATCTCGCTCCTATCCGAAATACTATCGAACCCAGTATTTCCAGCAGAGGTGTTGAATAGAGAAAAAGAAGTATCCATTATTTCTTTGCGTGAGCGTAATACGCGGCCCAGTTCAATTGCGGCAAAATTGATGTCGGAGGCCTTGTTTGGTGAACATCCATATCGTTCTACAGGAATTGGCACAGAGGAGACGATTGAATCTTTGGCGAGGAGCGATCTTGTGGGGTTTCATCAGAGGTTTTATAGAGCGAGTAATGCTGTGATAACAATCGTGGGCGATTTAGATGAGGAAAGGGCCAGGACGATCGCTGAAAACATAACGAACGGTCTACCAAAAGGCTCAATAGAACGCGAGCAATTACCAGATATCATGGCGATAACTGAAGTGCAGGAGCTCATTATTCCTCATGATTCAGCGCAAGCTCATATTCGTATTGGTATGGTGGGGTTTAGACGCGGAGATCCAGATCATTTGCCACTGGTATTAGCGAACCAAATACTCGGCGGCGGCGGAATGACCTCGATTCTGTATGACGAGCTGAGGGAACGTCGAGGAATGACTTATGGTGTGGGAAGTTATTTTAATCCGCTGAAAGATCCTGGAGCCTTTGTGGTAGCGTTTCAAACTAGAAAAGATCAAGCTTGGGAAGCATTAGATGTCACGCTAAATATTCTTAGGAAGTTTGTTGAGAGTGGTCCGGACGCTGAGCAGGTTGAGCGCGCGAAAAAATATTTCGTTGGTGCATTTGCTCTAAATGTTGATAGTAATGGTGAGTTACTCGATTACTATTCAACGATCAATTTTTATGACCTGCCTCTCGATTATATTGACAGCTTCTCAAGTCGCGTTGAAGCGGTGACGCTTAATCAAATCAGAGATGCAATCAGTCGCCGGATGAGTTTGGATAAAGTCGTACGCATTATTGTCGGACCCGAAAAACCCTTAACTGAACCTAATGGCTAATACGGTTCGGGTCATCGGTGGTGACTTGAGAGGTAGGACCTTGCGTTTTCCTGATCTGGAAGGGCTTAGGCCAACGCCAGATCGAGTGAGAGAAACTTTATTTAATTGGCTCGGACAGAGATTGGACGGTTCAGCTTGTCTAGATTTGTTTACTGGTAGCGCAGCCTTAGCCTTTGAAGCAGTTTCCCGAGGTGCTACTTGTGTAGATGCAGTTGATGTTAATGAGAAAGCGTGTGCGTCTGCCCAAGAGAATTGTCGTAAGGCTGAGGTCGCGAATATGACTGTCACGTGCTCGGAGGCAACTGATTTCCTTCGGCAGAATAAGAAAATTTTTGATGTCGTATTTTTGGATCCACCTTTTGCGGAAAATACGTTGATGGAGGCCGTATTAGCAGTGTTGCCGAGGCATCTCAGTAATGGATGTAGAATCTACGTAGAGTCGGCCCAATCTATCGAGGTCCCGCAGGATTTCAAACCGTTAAGGATAGCAAAGGCCGGTCGTGTTCACTTCGCTTTATGGGAGTTTCAAAGATAAGATGCAGAATGAAATAAAAAAGGTAGTCTATCCGGGAACATTTGATCCATTGACTGCGGGTCATGAGGACCTCGTGCGCCGTGCGTCATGTGTTTTTGACGAGGTGATCGTGGCAGTTGCTGACAGCCGTGGCAAACAACCGTTGTTTACTCTTCATGAACGCGTTGAAATCACTAAAGAGGTGCTTCAGCCTTTTGATAACGTTTCGGTTATGGGTTTTGAGGGTTTGTTGATGGATTTTATCCAGAGGCAGGGTGCACAAATCGTTTTGAGAGGGTTAAGGGCGGTTTCTGATTTTGAATACGAATTTCAGCTTGCTGGTATGAATCGCAATCTTTATCCGGATGTAGAAACTTTATTTTTGACCCCTGCGGAACAGTACACCTTCATATCCGCGACGATGGTAAGAGAAATCGCCTTGTTTGGCGGCGATGTCTCTGCATTTGTTAATCCGATCGTTCTTAAATATATCAAACAGAAAACGAGTGCGTCTGGGAGTAAGTAATGTCTTTGATGATAACGGATGAATGTATCAATTGTGACGTTTGTGAGCCCGAATGTCCTAATGAGGCCATTTACCAAGGTGAGGACATATACGAGATAGATCCTGAGAAATGTACCGAGTGTGTTGGGCATTTTAAAAATCCGCAATGTCAGGAAGTATGTCCCGTAGATTGCATTCCGATCGACCCGGATCGTATTGAGAGTAAAGAGCTATTACAAAAAAAGTATGAGCACTTAATGATGGGTGGCTTTAACCGTAATTAGATCATTTTTGACATTTTGGACAGTAAAAAGATGATCTTTGTCCTAAAGTGATTGATTTAATAGTCGTCTCACATTTGCGACAAGGTTCTCCATCGCGCCCGTACACCATGTATTCTTGTTGGAAGTATCCTGTGGATCCGTCGGCTAAGTAAAAGTCCTGAAGACTGCTTCCTCCAGCTCGGATAGCTCTCTTAAGAGTTGTTTTGATTGCCGTAATCAAACGCTCGAGTTTTCGACGACTTACATCATTAGCGCGTCGACTCGGGCGTATGCCGGCGTGAAATAATGATTCGTTGGCATATATATTTCCGACGCCGGTAACAACTTGGTTATTCATTATCTGTAATTTGACGGCCGAGGATTTAGTTTGTAATTTTTGATGTAGAAAATCGCTGTTAAATTCGTCATCTAATGGTTCCGGACCCAGATGACTTATTAAGCGGTGATCGTTGGGGTTATTAGCAGTCCATATAAGTGCGCCAAATTTTCTTGGGTCTCGATACCGGATGATATTGTTATTCGATACGTGAAGATCATAATGTTCGTGTTTAGTAGGAGTTTCGCTTGAGGGGTTCAGGACTCGCAGGCTGCCGGACATTCCGAGATGAATGATCAACCAACCAGCGGAGCAGTCAATCAGAATGTATTTAGCCCTTCGAGTAATCGATGCGATTTTCAGGCCTGGTAATATCTTTCGAAGTTTCTGCGGAATTGGCCACCTAAGCTGCAGATTACGAAGAACAATCTTCTCTATCGTTTGCCCTCTCAGAAAAGGCTCTATCCCTTGTTTGGTAATTTCAACTTCTGGCAACTCGGGCATTAACTTAACCCCTTATTCAAAGGGTGCGGGCGACCTCGTAAGGATCTATTAATCTTAGGCCCGCATCATGCCCTACTTTGTACACGATGTCTTCGTCGGATCGGATTAAGAGGTAGCCTTTTTCTGTTCTTTTTACTGATACGGTTACTTGGCGTCCATTTTCGAATGAGACCTCGATGTTGTCGTATTTAAAATCAGATGGTTGATTCGCGATAGTTGTCTCTGTAGCGGCAGTATATGGCCAACCCATTGCCCAAATCTTTATTTTGGAAGATGGGATCCCCGGTAAGTTTTCAGTTTCAGATATCATTGACCATAACCCATTGACCCCACGCTCTGCGCGCCAAGTCTTTGTTTTAAAAGCCACAGGAACTTCTTCGGCACCTAATAATTTCCTGTCAACGACCTTGATAGGATCATAGGGCAAGTTATACCCATGATGTGTTTTCGTTAGGAAAATCCGATCATTCACCTGAACATACTGTTCATTGGTTACCTCATTGATATTGCCGAATTTAATCGTTTCTTGATCAAGAGTCACGGTATATTGTGATGGATTGAATCCATAGTTCCGAGAGGGTTTTTTAATCTCATTAATGATGGGCGCCTCTGCAAGATCAAGAACGAGTTTTATAACTTCAGAGTTTGCGCGCGCCCGAAATGGTTTTGTAATCGTCCAAGTGGTTGCATTTCTTGAAAAGTCCATCGAGAAACTGTTATTTTTTACGATCGTAATGCGATCGATTTTGTTTTTATCTAAGCCGACGAGCTGCTCGGATTTAACGGACTCAGCGTCTTGATTCAAAAATAGATAAGCGCCTAGTAATGCAAGAACGCCAATTAGTAGCAGATTAAGTAAAAGTCGAGATTTCATGCCCTGCGTCGCAGCCACCAAATTAGTGTCCCGGCGCTTAATAAGCCAATTGGCCCTGCAAATAAGAATCCTGAAACAATTAAGGATATTGCTAACGGCGGCAAATTTAACGACATATCGATTCTGGATTTAGGTGCAATCGATATCAACGCATCATCACCAGAGATCCAGTTGACAATATTGGTGATTAAATCAGAATTTCCCAGAGAAGCTAGGAACTCATTTGAAAATGCTTTTCCAGAGCCAACAATGACCACTCTTTGGCGTTTATCATCAATATTTCGCTCCATTGCGGCCGCTATTGTGATCGGCCCTTTGATATCTTCACCTTCTTCATAGGTGGCATTTTTGAGGCCGTGTGTTTCAATCCAACCTTGGGGCGCAACGGTGATTAATGGCGTAAAGCTATATCCAGTATTGTTTGACTCGTAGATTCCTCGTGCGTAAGGGAAAACTGTATTAACAGTCATTAGCTCTGTCACGGGGTGATCAGCGTATTGCTGCGCAAGCGAAAACGCTATCGAGCCATTCTGTGATCGAGCGCTGGGATCAATTACAACGCCGCCTGGTAATACGATGCCGAGAGTGTTAGCTATTGCATCTAACCCCGCGGTAGTTTCTTCGTCAATCATCCATAGCAAGTTACCACCGCCTTGAAGATATCTCTTTATTCGATTTACCTCTCCGGGGAGCAATGTAACTGTCGGCGCGCCGATTACTAACACGGATTCATCAGGACTCAGGTCCTGCCCGGAAGCAAAATTTAAAATATCCAACTGAAAGCCGCGTGCAGAGAGTTTTTCCCCAAGATCACTCAGATCCTTACTCCCTTGTCTGGAGAAGTCGCCCTCGCCGTGACCGATTAGGGCAGTGATGACTTGTTGCTCCGTTCTCATTAGACGAATGAGTAGATTAGTTAGGTCTTGCTCGTTAAGCGTTTTTAGTTTTTCCGTGCGACCGTCTAGTTCAACAACTAATTCCCCGTTGACGGTGACTCCCGCTTTTTTTGCGGCAAATGGATCCTCTCTAGGATTAACAAACGTAAATTGAAGGTTATTTTTTTCAAGCTGATAGGGTGTGAGAAAATTAACGATAGGCTGCCGTAAATCACCTTCAGCATCAGTGGTAACAAACGCGGTGATACTAATTGGCGCATCGATTTTCTTGAGTATTTCAACGGTCGCTGGAGAGAGCGTGTTTCGTTGGCTGTGCGTTAGGTCCCAACGAATATTAGACTCTTCTGCCAGGAAGATCACTGCCGTTGCTATGCCCAGCAAAAGGCCTACAAACAAGCCGTTTTGAATAAGGAGCTGGAATCTAAATTTAGCGTTAATTTTCATGCGCTCAGACGTTCCGAATCAAGTTTGCGAATTGATAAAAAGATAAAGAGGGTAATCACAGCCAAGAAAAAAGTGACGTCAGGTAGTGAGACATAACCGTCTAAGAATCCTTCAAACCGCTTCGAAATTGATACCCAATTAAGCCAGCTACCAGGATCTGATGCTGCGAGTCCAATCACCCAAAAGCCCATGAAAACAGCTAAAGTCATAACAGCTGCTACAACTGGATGCATGGTTAAGCATGAAATGAAAATCCCAATTGATGAGAAAGACATCCCCAATAGTAGAAGACCCAACAGATTAGCAGCGATTAGACCCATATCAATTGCACCACCCGCGAGTAATGAAAATGACATGGTTGCTATTAATGACAGGATTAAGCAAAGAAATGCCACCATGGCAGCAAATTTACCGATAATGATCTGCGTCATTGATATGGGAGCAGATACAAGTAGAGTCATAGTTTGGTTACGCTTCTCTTCAGAGATCAATCTCATCGTTAGTAGCGGAATCGACATCAGTAGAACCATTTGAGCGGCCCCAAACATCGGAACGATAGCCAGTTCTGTTAGCCCAGGCGCATTAGGCGTTCTTGCCAGTTGAGCTTGAATGATCATGAATGTGTCGACTTGCTTTAGAAAGACGTTGGCAAGAAAACCTTGTACAAAGGCTAAGACTACCCAGGCGAGTGGAGACGCAAACATTGATCGGAGTTCTTTTAGTGCAATAACAATAATCATTTTGTGTTTTTTAAAAACTTATAAGGTTAAGAGCCATTGGTTCACGTAGAGGTATCATCTTGTGTAGTAAGTTCAACGAATACCTCTTCGACGCTTGCTTGAGCGCCGACAAGTTCAAATAACCCCCATTGCTCTTGAACACTATGTCGAACAATAGCATCTGTCGGATCGTCCTGTAATTCAATTCCTGAAATACGATAAACGCCTTCTCGTACTGTCGAAATTTTTGCATTAGTTAATTTGTTCTCGAGTGTCTCCTTAGTCGGTGGAGCGCGGAAAGAAACTTGAATGGATTTCCCAGATCTAAATTTTCTCAGCCCACTAATCTCATCATCAAAGACAACCTTACCCTTGTGTAGTATCTGAACGCTATCGCAAATTGCCTCAACTTCAGGAAGGATATGGGTGGACAGGATGACGCTGTGGTGTTCTCCCAATTCTTTAATCAGCGATCTAATTTCTATTATTTGGTTGGGGTCCAATCCGACCGTCGGTTCGTCTAAAATGACTACTTCAGGCTCATGAATAATCGCCTGCGCGATGCCGACCCGCTGCTGAAACCCCTTTGAGAGAGAACCAATGAGGCGTTGACTCATTTCTGTTAAACCTGTTCTTTCCTTAGCGTTTTCCATGGCTGACGAAACCCGTTTGGAATTAACTTTATGTAGTTTTGCCGCCAACTTTAAATACTCGTTAACTCTGAGTTCTTTGTAAACAGGGGGAATTTCAGGTAAATATCCGATTTTTGTTTTCGCGGTAATTGGGTCGTCGATCAAATCTATACCGCACACTGTTATAGAACCTTCGGTGGGTGCTAGATTACCCGTAATCATCTTCATCGTTGTTGATTTCCCTGCACCGTTAGGCCCTAATAGTCCGATAATTTCCCCTTTTTTTAATGCTAGCGATACGTCACTGACGGCAACATTGTTGCCGTATTTCCTTGTCAGTCCAGCGGCTGACAAAGTTAGGAAGTTATCTTGATCGGTCATAATTTTTAATTTGACGTTTGGTGTTAGCGGACATTGCTGAGTGGATTCGTTATGATGATTTTATTAGGGGCGGTTACAAATGTTGTCGGAATAAGTGAGGTAATATACCAAAGTTAGTTCTTCTTTGAAGGATGCAGGCATTATTGAATTACAGATAATGTGAATTTTTTGCATTAATTTCGATCACAGAGGGATTAAACGATCCTTCTTGTGAGCGAATTATGAAAATACTTATATCGCTGTTCATCAGCTTTTTTGCCTACATTAACCCCACATCGACTAACGCCGCGTTCGATGGGTCGGGTTATTGCGTCGGATGTGCAATGCCTTCTCGTGGGGATATCAAATTGGCTCAAGCCTCCCAAAGTGATAAGGAATTTAATCCGTCGCAAAACGATCGGCGAATGGATTTAGACGTTAGGGCGTTCCGTTCTGAATTGATGTACAAATTCTTAATAGCAGAGTTTGCAAAACATAATAAGCTTTATGATCTCGCTGCGGAAACCCTCGTTGACATACTCAGAAGTGAAGAGAGATCAGACATCGCGGAGATGGCTGCCGATGCTGCTAACGTTGCGCGCCGGTTAGATCTCGCGCTAGAAGCCGCGAAGGTTTGGTTTCGGTTAGACCCTGACTCAATCAAGGCGCGTTTTGTTTACTTGACCGTCATTTTAAGTAATAACGAATTCTTGATTGCAAAGCCGTTGGTAGAGGACTTTTTGAGTAATAACGAGAGTGAGCTCGATAAAAAATTACAATACGTTTCCGAATTGGTGGCTAGAGCTCAGGATCGTGATGGCGGGTATCGTTTTTTAGCGGAGGTGACCCGAGAGATTCCAAATTCTTATTCAAAAGCATTGTTGCTTGGTCAATCAGCGTGGAGAGCGGGACGTGCCCTGGAGGCTAGAGTTCATGCCGATGAGGCGCTGGATTATCAGCCAAGGTCTGAAGATGCGGCATTACTCAAAGCTTCTGCGTTGCGTCAAATTGATGGTGAACGATCGATTGAATTCTTGGCCGAATTTTTAACGTCTCATCCCAATGCAAACAGTGTCCGAACAAGTGTTATCGGGGATTTGATCAGAGAGGAGCGATACAGTGACGCAATTCCTCACTTACAGCATTTATCGAGAGAAGATGCAAGCAACGCCAATATCCGTTTTACATTGGCCTTGGTGTTATTTGAAGTAGGCGAATTTGAGGAATCTAAGGCCAGAGTTCATCGAGCCCTTTCGTTGGGTTATGAGGATCGATCCTCTGCTTATTTCCAATTGGGTCTCATTGATGAAAAATTAGACGCGCTCTCAGCTGCAGCCAATTGGTTTTCGAGTGTGCCAAAAGGCTCTCGTTTCATTGAGGCTCAAACACATCTTGCTAAAATTAAATTAGCGACAGAAGGTCTCGAGCCGACGATAGCGTATCTGAATCAACGGGCTAATGAGACGCCAGAATATCATGTGGTTTTTGTGGAGCTTCAAGGCATGATGTACAGAGAAGCTGGGAGGCTTGATGATTATTTTGCTGTACTTGACGAAGGGTTAGAAGTAGCTCCGGATGAGCCCAGCCTCCTCTACAGCTCAGCTATGGCGGCTGAACAGCTCGGCCGTTTAGATATACTAGAGACAAGGTTGAGGCGCTTAATTGAGCTGCAACCCGACAACGCTCAAGCTTATAATGCGTTGGGGTATACACTAGCAGATAAAACGGATCGATTTGACGAAGCTAAGACTTTGCTGGTTCGCGCGCTAGAACTGTCGCCAGATGACCCTGTTTTCATTGACAGCATGGGTTGGATTGAGTTTAAACTGAAAGATTACGACAAAAGCATTACGCTGCTACAAAGAGCATATGATCTCGAGCGACACCCTGAGATAGCGGCGCATCTGGGTGAGGCACTTTGGGCTCGGGGTCGTGAAGTCGAGGCGAAATCGGTCTGGACGAGCGCGCTCGACCAGTTCCCAGACAACGACGTTTTGCTTGAAACTTTGGAACGGCATGGGATGGATTAAGACTTGGGGGTTTTATCTTTCTTTTTGTGTCCTTTTGACCGGCTGCTCGGTATTTCAGGAGGTTAGATCAGTAACAAAACTCGGTTCCTACGGAGATTTCGAATTATCTGGACGCGTAGCCGTCCGGGTGGATGGTGAGGGTAGCTCTGCTCGAATTAAGTGGAGTCATCGGGGTGATGTTGATGCTGTGGATATCTATACTCCTGTCGGATCGATTATTGCCGTGATATTGGTATCACCGCGGACAGGAGCAGTTTTAGAGACTAAAGATCAGGTGTATGAGGCACCCTCTGTGGAAGCACTGACTGAGCGTGTGTTGGGTTGGCGCTTACCTTTAGATAGTTTGAAGTACTGGGCTCGAGGGCAGGTTAACCCTCAGGTTGCGATAGAAAAAATGTCATCGAAAGATACACGGCAGCGTTTAACGTATCTCGAGCAAGAGGGATGGAAAGTTACTTTTGAGCGCTATCATGAAGAGTCGATGCGTCCTCGTGTCATTCGTCTCGAGTTTCAAGATCTCAAAATACGTTTCGTTTTAGACGAGTGGGTAGGGCTGCATTCGTGACGATTCGAGACGATTTCGATTATTTTCCAGCGCCATCCAAAGTTAATTTGTTTCTGCGGATAACTGGGCGGCGCGAGGATGGCTACCATTCTTTGCAGACAGTTTTTCGTATGCTGGATTTTACCGATTTAGTTGGAATTCGACTGGTCCCCGAGAATGTAATTAGGCGTGTATCTCAGCATCCATGGACCGATACAGAGGATCTTGCGGTTCGTGCAGCTCGATTGCTGGCTAAACATGGTTCCGTTAAGCAGGGTGTTGAGTTACATATTGCCAAACGCATTCCCTTTGGAGGTGGCTTGGGAGGGGGTAGCTCCGATGCAGCAACGGTCCTCGTTGTGCTGAATAAATTCTGGGGCTTAAATTTAAAAAGAGGTGAGCTGCAAAATTTGGCCGTTTCTCTGGGTGCGGATGTTCCTTTTTTTGTATACGGTCAGAGTGCTTTCGCTGAAGGGATTGGTGAGCAAATCGTGCCCCTGAAGCTTCCTGATGGGTGGTATTTGGTGGTCCATCCCAATTGCTTTGTTTCTACTCAAACTGTGTTTGATGATCCAGAATTGACACGAAATTCCAAACCTATCAAAATAGCGGACTTTTCCTTGCACGAGGGTCAGAATGACCTTCAAGAGGCAGTATGCCGGTTATATCCAGAGGTGTTGTCGGCATTAGAGTGGTTGGGGCAGTTCGGGACTGCCGCCATGAGCGGTTCTGGGTCTAGCGTGTTTTGCTCATTTACGACGTTAGAACGAGCAAAGGCCGCACAGGCACAAATTCCGCCGAGGTGGTTTGGATTTGTGGCTCGAGGAATGGATCGTCATCCGTTGGTTGATTGGACAGATGATTAGGCAGACAAGTTTTTGGGGAGTAGCCAAGTTGGTTAAGGCACCGGATTTTGATTCCGGCATGCGAAGGTTCGAATCCTTCCTCCCCAGCCAGATTTTTTACTGAAGTCACTATTGATTATTAAAGAAGCTTAGCTTCAACCCAATGAATATAGCTTAGTCCTGAGGATGATTGTGAGGCGAGTTATAAAAATTTTTTTCTGGAGATCTGCGAGAGTATGACCTACGAAAGTTTGATGGTATTTACGGGAAATGCAAATCCGGCCCTAGCCACCGAAGTAGCTAAACACTTAAATATAGGGCTGGGCCGGGCAACCGTTGGTAGATTTAGCGACGGCGAAGTTATGGTCGAGCTATTGGAAAACGTTCGAGGGAGAGATATTTTCGTTCTTCAGTCTGCGTGTGCTCCCACGAATGAGAGCTTGATGGAGATATTGCTTATAGTTGATGCGCTGAAAAGATCCTCGGCTGGACGCATTACTGCTGCGATACCCTATCTGGGGTACGCGCGGCAAGATCGAAGACCACGTTCTGCGAGAGTGGCGATCAGCGCCAAAGTTGTTGCTAATTGTCTGCAGGCTGCCGGTGTAGATCGCTTGCTGACTATGGACTTACATGCCGATCAAATTCAAGGATTCTTTGATATCCCGGTTGATAATGTTTACGCGGCACCTGTTCTTTTAGGAGATATATGGAAGTGCGGCTATAAGGACCTAATTGTTGTATCACCGGATGTGGGTGGTGTGGTTCGTGCGAGGGCCCTAGCCAAGAGGCTTGAGTCAGATTTGGCAATTATTGATAAACGACGGCCGAAACCCAATGTCTCTACGGTTATGAATATTATCGGTGAGGTTGATGGTAGAACATGTGTTCTCATGGATGATATGGTGGATACGGCGAATACACTCTGCGAGGCAGGAGCTGCCCTCAAAAGAAATGGCGCAAAGAAGGTTTTAGCTTACTGTACTCATCCGGTGCTTTCTGGGAAGGCGATTGAGAGAATTGCGAGCTCAGAGATTGACGAGTTGGTTGTGACGGATACTATCCCCCTCTCAGATGATGCGCAGGGATGCGATAAGATACGCCAATTATCGATTGCTAATCTTTTTGCAGAGACAATTCGTCGAATTAGTAATGAAGATTCTGTGTCGTCGTTGTTCATAGATTAAAAAAACAATATTGCTTGCTGGGTTAAACTAGCGTTTTTGTACGGGAATCGAATTGGTCGCGAGGACATTCCCTTTTAAATTGGAGAAGTAAAATGTCAGATATGAAAATTAATGCTGAAGTTCGATCTGCGCAGGGAACGGGTGCGAGCCGCCGTCTCCGCAGAGCGGGTAAAGTACCAGGTGTGCTCTATGGTGGTCAGTCAGGGGCTGAGATGATCGAGCTCGATCATAAAGAAACTCTGCAGCAGCTCAAGAAGGAGGTATTCCATGCTTCTATTCTGGATATGTCTTTAGCCGGTAAGGCTGAAAAAGTGCTGCTGCGTGATTATCAGATGCACCCTTGGAGAACGGAAATATTGCATGTTGATTTTCAGCGCGTATCGGCTAAAGAAAAGATTACGATGCGAGTGCCGCTTCACTTTGTCAATGAGGAGAGTGCGCCAAGCGTTAAGCTCGGTGGGGGTGTTGTGAATCGAATCGAATCTGAGCTTGAAGTATCCTGCTTGCCTGGGGATCTGCCTGAATATATTGAGGTTGATTGCGGTGAATTAGAGATAGGACAGTCGATCCATTTGTCTCAGTTAAACCTTCCGGATGGCGTGGAGTCCGCCCATTTGGCTAGAGGTGGAGAGGATCTTGGGGTTGTTGCAATCCAAAAAGCCCGGGGTCCTGCTGCCGATGATGAGCCAAGTGGTGATTCTGAAGATGGTGAAGATGCTGCATCTGCAGAATCAGAGTCTGAAGAAAAAGGCGACTCGAGCGAGGCTTAAGTCATTATTTAATGTACCTAAAAGCCGAGCGCCAATTGATGCTCGGCTTTTTTTATAATTACGATCATGGGTAACCATTAAGGTATGAAACTGCTCGTAGGATTAGGAAATCCAGGTAGCAAGTACGATGCGACGCGCCATAATGTCGGTTTTTGGTGGTGTGATCAATTAGCCTCTACCTTAGCCGCTCAATTTGAGCGCCAATCGAAATTCTATGGAGATATTGCGCGAACCAAGGTAGACGACGCAGATGTTTGGTTATTAAAACCTCAGACCTTTATGAATGAGAGTGGCCGGTCAGTGCAATCGATGTGTAGCTTTTATGGTATCGAAGTGAGTGATATTCTGGTAGTTCATGATGATCTCGATTTGGAGCCTGGCGTCGTTAAACTCAAGCAAGGGGGAGGCCATGGCGGTCATAACGGTATCAGAGATATTGGTCTGCATTTGGGCCTCAACTTTTGGAGATTGAGAATTGGTGTTGGTCATCCGGGAGATAAGCGGTTGGTTTCTAGTTATGTGCTTCACGCGCCCAAACGAGCCGAGGAGGATCTGATTGATGAGGCCATAAGGCGATCGCTTGATGTGAAATCAGAAATCATGACTGGAATGATGAGTCAAGCTATGTTGGTTTTGCATACATCAAATACGAAACCCTAAATTTATCAGCGCTTATTGAGGAAAAGAGAATATGAAGTGTGGAATTGTAGGATTGCCAAATGTTGGGAAATCGACCTTATTTAATGCGCTGACTAAGGCTGAAATTTCTGCTGAGAATTACCCATTTTGCACAATTGAGCCTAACGTCGGGGTCGTAGAGGTCCCAGATGCACGGCTCGAGAAATTATCATCAATGGTGGTGCCAGAGAAGACTGTGCCCGCACTTGTTGAATTTGTCGATATAGCAGGTTTAGTAAAGGGGGCCTCGCAAGGAGAAGGACTGGGAAATCAGTTTCTTGCAAATATTCGAGAAACTGATGCTATTGCCCATGTTGTTAGGTGTTTCAGTGATGATAATGTCGTCCACGTTGGCGGTAAGGTTGACCCACTTTCAGACATCGAAGTTATAAACACTGAGCTTGCGCTTGCCGATTTGGCATCCATAGAAAAGCAATTAGTTCGTTATGGAAAACAGGCTCGAGCCGGGAATGATAAAGAGGCTAAGCGAATTGTAGATGTACTTGAAAAAGTCGAGGCAGCTTTAAATCAGGGCCTTGCCGCGCGTACGATCGATCTATCTAAAGAAGAACGGAGTGTGCTGCACCCATTTTTTCTATTGACCATGAAGCCCGTGATGTATATAGCCAATGTAAGCGAAAAGGGTTTTAGCCAAAACCGATTCCTGGAGGCGGTTGAAACACTTTCCGAAAAGGAGGGTACAAATGTCGTCGCGATATCGGCCGCACTTGAAGCTCAGTTGATAGAGCTAGAAGATGAAGAGAAAAAGATGTTTTTGACTGATATTGGAATGGATGAACCTGGTCTGAATCGGGTTATCAGAGCGGCATTCGAATTGTTAGGATTACAAACATACTTCACAGCTGGTAAAAAAGAGGTGCGGGCTTGGACGGTTCGTCGAGGCAGTTCGGCACCCCAGGCGGCTGGCGTTATTCATACGGATTTCGAAAAAGGCTTCATCAGGGCCGAGGTTGTGAGTTACGAGGATTATATTCAATTTGGTGGCGAAACCGCAGCTAAAGATGCTGGTAAAGTCAGGTTGGAGGGCAAGGACTATATAGTGAGTGACGGTGATGTTATGCATTTTAGATTCAATGTGTAGACTCGAGGGTCAAATATTATTTTCGTTTTAAATTTGAATTGGTAGTTACAAATCAGGGTTTGTGAGATTAAACCGTTTAGGAGTAGTAAGGAATTATGGCTGGACATAGTAAATGGGCAAATATAAAACACCGCAAGGCTGCTGCAGATGCTAAGCGTGGCAAAGTATTTACCCGATTGATAAAGGAAATCACAGTCGCAGCCAGACTTGCTGGGGGAGATCCTGCCTCTAACCCCCGCCTGCGTCTCGCAGTCGACAAGGCGCTTGACGCGAATATGACTAAAGACACCATCGATCGGGCGATAAAAAAAGGTTCGGGTGGGCTGGAAGGTGTCAATTATGAAGAAGCGAGGTACGAGGGTTATGGTATTGGTGGTGCGGCGGTTATGGTTGATTGTCTGACAGACAACACAAAGCGGACCGTCGCTGATGTTCGTCATGCATTTTCCAAGCACGGCGGTAATTTGGGTACCGATGGTTCTGTAGCGTTTCTCTTTAAATATTGTTCTCAATTTGTTTTTGCACCTGGGTCTGATGAAGAGTTGATCATGGATGTTGCGTTATCTGGCGGTGCTGATGACGTCATTTCTAATGATGACGGGAGCATTGAGGTAATTGCGAGTCCTAATGAATTTAATGCTCTTAAGGGTGTTTTCGACGAGGCAAATTTAATTCCCGAAGTTGCTGAGGTAACTCATAAGCCAACTACTATCAATTCGCTTGAAGGTGAAGATGCTGAAAAAATGCAGAAACTTTTAGATGCATTAGAGGGACTGGATGACGTTCAAGACGTATATACGACGGCAGAGTATGATATTTAATTACTGTCTTACTCGCACGTGGCGAGACCTTTGAGAGTTTTAGGTATTGATCCGGGACTTAGGATTACAGGCTTCGGTGTTATTGATGTAGCGCCGCAGACTCTGACCTATGTGTCCAGTGGCTGCGTTAAAACGGTCCGAGAGGGTCTTCCGGATCGATTAAAAGAAATTCTAACTGGTGTTATTGAGATCATTGACAGCCATGGTCCGACGATCGCAGTCGTTGAAAAAGTTTTTGTAAATGTGAATCCGGAGTCGACCCTACTGTTAGGGCAGGCGCGTGGCGCGGCTATATCTGCTGCAGTTCTGAAAAATTTGTCAGTAGCAGAGTTCACAGCCTTGCAAGTGAAACAATCTGTCGTTGGTAATGGGCATGCTGACAAATCGCAAGTACAAGAAATGGTGAAGCGTTTATTGAGTCTTCCAAGTGCTCCCTCGACTGACGCTGCCGATGCATTAGCGTGTGCAATCTGTTACGCGCACTCGGAGCGCGTAACAAGTAGAATTCGACATGGACCAAAAAACTAACATTACGTGAAATGATGCCAAAATGATCAGTAGAATTATCGGGATTTTAGTCGAAAAAACGCCTCCTACACTGGTGGTCGAAGTAGGTGGATTAGCTTACGAGATTGAGGCGCCAATGAGCACGATTTATGACTTGCCTGAGGTTGGCGAGCAAGTCACGCTTCATACACATCTTTTGGTTCGAGAGGACGCTCACTTACTGTATGGCTTTGGGAAACCAGGAGAAAAAACTGCTTTTAGGCAACTGCTTAAGGTTAATGGTATTGGCGCAAAAATCGCATTAGCTATTCTTTCGGCATTATCCTTAGACGAGCTTCGGGGACTTGTTGCTTCTGAAGATGCGGCACGTTTAACAAAAGTGCCTGGGATTGGTAGAAAGACAGCTGAGCGGTTAATTTTAGAATTAAGAGATAAATTGGCTCAAACAGATGGATCCGCTGTGATTGCGCCTAAGCCAAGTCTGATTGAAGATGCAGTTAGCGCTTTGATCTCGCTAGGTTACAGTGAGCGTGATGCGCGCGCATCTGTATCAAAGGTAGAGGACGGGCTAACGTTATCGGAGATGATTCGTCAAACGTTACAACTTATATCTTCGAAGTGAGCGGTCGAATAGATAGCTATAAAAATAAAATAGCCAATCTGACTGATGATTGACGTCATCAGATATAATCTAGCGATGAGTACTTCCGGGATATTCACAAGAATGAAAGATCGGGTAAATTCGATTAGCCAAAGAGCTAAGAGCTTTCCGATTTTCCTGACCTTGGTTTTGTTTTCTGGTTTGCTTTTATCTGCTCCAGTCCGCTCGGCTAAAGATTTGGCAAATGACCTTTGGTCCATACATAGTTTTGACTCTACTTCGGCCATAGGTACATATTTTCTTAAACAGGAAGCTTATTTTTCTGTCGACAAGTTCTTGCGACAAGTGGGTTTAGAACGGGAACTAGGCCCCGAATGGAATAAGTATGATCCTTGGTGGAGGCAGGCTGAGGAGGCGTTAATTGAGCGAGTTGAGCCAGGGTTGATTGATGATTACCGTAATTATGAATGGATACGTGCCGACTGGACGCTAATTGTTGAGGATAAGTTTAACGATCAAGATATTGAACGATTGATTAAACATTTCAAGACTAATATAGGCTTAAAACAAGCGTCTTTGATTGATCACAGTATTGCCAGGCAGGTAATGATGAGTTTAACCTTTTCAGGCAAATTGAAGTCGCCGCTAAAACACCTAAATGATGACCTACAATTGATGCAAGAAATTTATCATCGTGAGAATGCTGCTATGCAGTTCGTCACAACCGACTTAGAGGGAGCAGAGGCTCAAGCATTCGCGTTATCCCGTCTGGGGAAAGAGTATTTCACAACGCTTATCATCAGCGTGACAGGACGTATAAACCAAGAGCTAGACCATTTGTCTTCCGCGTCAGAGACGTTGACTTTAGAGCACGCGCAAGCAATTGACCCTTATGTTGCTAGTTTTTTACAAGATTACTGATGCGAAATTTAGTTAATTGGTTATTATTCAAATGATCGAGACAGATCGATTGGTATCACCTGATTCGCCTGCAGACCTTCCAGAAGATAGAGCCGAGCGAGCTTTGCGTCCAAGTCGTTTAGATGATTACGTCGGTCAAGAGAAAATCCGGGGACAGCTAAGTGTGTTTATACAGGCGGCAGTTGGTCGTCAGGAGCCTTTGGATCACGTTTTATTATTTGGTCCTCCTGGTTTGGGGAAGACAACTTTAGCACATATTATTGGCCGAGAAATGGGCGTGAACGTGCGACAAACTTCCGGTCCTGTTATTGAGAAGGCTGGAGATCTCGCTGCTTTACTGACTAATTTAGAGTCCAATGATGTTCTATTTATCGATGAGATACATCGGTTATCGCCAGCTGTCGAAGAGATCCTCTATCCGGCGCTGGAAGATTATCAGCTGGATATTATGATTGGAGAGGGGCCTGCGGCGCGTTCGGTGAAGCTTGATTTGCCGCCTTTTACCCTGATAGGCGCTACGACAAGAGCCGGGATGCTAACCAACCCATTGCGCGATCGATTTGGTATTGTATCTAGATTGGAATTTTATACGCCTAATGAGCTCACTAAAATCATTCAAAGGTCTGCGGAGCTATTAAATACCGAAATTGACGGAGATGGTGCGCGAGAAATTGCGTCGAGGTCGCGAGGTACGCCACGAATAGCGAACCGTTTGCTGCGACGTGTGAGAGACTTCGCAGACGTGAAATTCGAAGGAAAAATTGATAAAACCGTCGCCGATGAAGCGTTAATGAGTTTGGATGTGGACGGTCGGGGTCTAGACGTTATGGATCGTAAACTGCTAGAGGCTATTATTTACCGGTTTGCGGGAGGTCCAGTTGGTGTTGATAATCTTGCCGCAGCGATTGGAGAATCTCGCGATACCATCGAGGATGTTATCGAACCATTTTTAATTCAAGAGGGTTATCTCCAAAGGACTCCACGGGGGCGCTTGGCTACGCCTCGAGCGTTTAGCCATTTTGGCCTCGAAGCGAAAACGTCGAAAGAGTTGGGTTTATTCAAGGAGCTGTAATTATTTTTTCAGTAACGACACGTATTTATTACCAGGATACCGACGCAGGTGGTGTGGTTTATCATGCACGTTACCTAGATTTTTTTGAACGAGCCCGAGCCGATTGGCTCCGTCAATTGGGGTTTGAGTCTTCAAAATTGGTTCGAGATTTTGGGGTTATTTTAGTTGTCCGAAAGCTGGTGCTTAATTATCATTATCCCGCGCGATTAGACGATGAGGTTGAGATTTGCGTAGATGCTGTAGAGGTTAGGAGAGCCCAGTTAACATTAACGCAATCAATTCGTAGAAATGGATTGATGCTAACGGATGCGAGTCTTAACTTGGCATCGATTCATGCTGGTGATTTTGTACCTGTTAGGTTTCCAGAGTCGCTAAAGGAAGCATTACATCATTATGTTTAAATTGCTTAATCAAATGAAAGGTCTTTCATGCCTGTGAGCATATCCGAGAACATGTCTTTTTGGTCGCTGATCGTTAACGCCAGTATTTTAGTTCAATTGGTGATGGTTGCGCTTCTTGCCATGTCGCTGATTTCTTGGTGGTATATTTTTTTGAAACGCGAGATCTTCAAAGATGCACTGCTTAGCGCCAGAACTTTCGAAAATTATTTTTCTTCCGTTAATGATCCTGGAAGTCTTTATCAGCATTCTCGTGCGAGCAAATCGCGAGGTGCGCTTGATCGAATTTTTGAGTCAGCACTCCGTGAATTTACAAAACTAAATCAAACAGGGATGTCCTTACCGACCGTTATGGATGGTACTAGAAGGGCGATGAATGCGCAGTATCAGCGAGAGCTAGATCGATTAGAGATGCATTTATCGTTTTTGGCGACGGTAGGGTCTGTTAGTCCTTACGTCGGCCTTTTTGGAACCGTTTGGGGGATCATGAATGCTTTTCGCGGTCTAGCTAATGTTGGGCAGGCAACACTTGCTCAAGTGGCGCCAGGAATTGCGGAGGCTTTGATTGCTACCGCGATGGGTCTTTTTGCAGCAATACCGGCGGTTCTTGCCTATAACCAGTATGTGAGAGATATAGAGCGTTTAACTGCTCGTTATGAAAGCAATATGGAAGAGATATCAAATTTATTACAGCGTTCCGTAACAGTTAATTAACGCAGCTCAGTCTCGATAATTATTTGGTGATGTAATGGCTAAAAGACAGCGTAAATTGATGAATCAAATGAACGTGGTTCCTTATATCGATGTGATGTTGGTATTGCTTGTTATCTTTATGGTCACCGCGCCCATGTTGAATCCAGGAGTTGTTGAATTGCCTAGTGTTGGACAGTCATCTCAGGTTCCGATTAGGCCGCTTGAAGTTATTATTAAAGCTGGTGGTGACTACGCTTATATTGATCGAGAGACTTCAAAAGCATCAAGGGTTGTAGGTTGGGGTGAGCTTTTAACTGTTGTGACCAAAAAACAAGGCGCTAATCCCAATCAACCTATTCTCATATCGGCTGATAAAAGTGTTCGTTATGAAAAGGTGATGGACATGATGGATGTACTGCAAAAAATGAATGTCGAGCGTGTAGGCCTCATGGTAACACCCAAGGATTAAATGTCGCGCGGGATGAAAAACTCTCGAATCAAGTCGGGTTTTCTGTCCGTCTTTGTACATGCTATCTTATTTTTGTTTTTAGTGGTCAGTCTGGATTGGAATCACCGAGATCCTGAGCCAGTTATGGTGGAGCTGTGGTCACCAGAGGTACAGGCAGAGGATAGTGTTGCCACTATTGATGCTAAGCCTAAACCAGAGCCTAAACCAGAGCCTAAACCAGAGCCTAAACCAGAGCCTAAACCAGAGCCTAAACCAGAGCCTAAACCAGAGCCTA
>MDTB01095352.1_pt1 | contig 61228 bp, 60 predicted proteins | sample 811161 | NCBI WGS metagenome assembly MDTB01 (sample SAMN05326650, study PRJNA326480) | marine metagenome | isolation source: seawater | place: Mediterranean Sea | collected 2009
AAGTTTAGAGTTTAGATCTCTTTTTTTAATAGATTTTAATGAACTTTTAATTTTCATAATTAGTGGGAGTTAATAAAGGAACTTATATAATCTTTCAATTGTAATTTTCCAAATTTTTGAATTATTTTGTTATTATTGCTTATTTTTGTTAATGCTGAAGCATATCGTTCACCTAATCTTGGCTTTAGAAATATAATTTTAGTTTTAAACATTTTTGCAACCTCTTTTACTGAATATGAGTTTTTATTACTTATGCTATAAAATTTACATTTGTTTGCTTTAAATGCTTCATAACAGACTTTAATTGTATCATTAATATGAGTAAATCTTCTTGATTGAGTTCCAGGTCTTACTACAGTTAATGGTTTTTTATTAACATATTGATTTTCAAATATCCCTATAACTGTTGCCATATTTCCAGTTTTGATTTGTCTTGGACCATATACATTGTAAAAGAAAATTACTTCATACTTAAATTTAAACCATTTTTTTAAATTTTCTAACAATTCCAAATTTTTTGATTTAGTAAAAGCATATGGTGAAAGGCTTTTATCATAACCTTTATTACCCAAGCTGGCAGAAGTTGCTGAATAAATAAGTTTTATATTATTATCCAAACAAAATTTAAATACAGCTTTTGAACTTATTGAGTTAGATAAATAACACTCATCAAATCTTTTAAAACTTTGAAAAATTCTAGAAAATTCTCCAAAATGAAAAATTGATTTGATATTATTTTTATATTTATACAAAATTTTTTTAATATTTAAAGTTTCGCCCTTTAAATATTTTACTCTTTTATTTTTGATGTGATTTTTTTTTGAACCTGATGAATAATTATCCAAACTTAAAATTTTAAAGTTAGTTTTGTTAAGTAAATATTCAATTAGATTAGATCCTACAAAACCTGCCCCACCTGTAACAACTAAGATATTTTTCATCAAGATATGCCTGGCAATGTCCTACTCTTCCATGTCTTAAGACAAAGTACCATTGGCGCTTAAAGGCTTGACTTCCGAGTTCGGTATGGGATCGGGTATAACACTCTCGCAATAATTACCAGGCAAGCCTGTATACAAATTAAATATAAATATGTCAATTGTTTTGATTATTGATTTTTATTAAATAATTATTTTTTTTAGATAGTCATTAATCGTTAAAGTTATACCTTTTTCTAAATCAGTATTATATCTCCATCCATATTTTTCTGCCAAACTTAAATCCATCAATTTTCTAAAAGTTCCATCAAATTTAACATTTTTATGTTTGATTTTTAAATCAACACCTAGATGCCTCATAATAAACTTTGCATAATCTACAATACTTTTTTCAATTCCTGTTCCAATATTTATTAATGAATGATTTGTTTTTTTATTCAAAAAATATATACAAGCATCTGCAATATCGTCACTATAGATAACCTCTCTTAAAGGTTTGCCACTCCCCCAAATTTCAATGTAATCTTTATTTTTTTTTATTGAATCAATGATTTTAACTATCAAGGCTGGAAAAAAATGTGACTCATTTAAATCATAATTATCATTTAAACCATAAGCATTACATGGCATTAAACATTTATAATTTAATCCATATTGGTAATTATAACTTTCACACAATTTGATTCCAGCTATCTTAGCTATTGCATAAGGCTCATTGGTTTTTTCTAAATAACCAGAGAGTAAATAATCCTCTTTTATTGGTATTTTAGCTTTTTTTGGGTAAACACAACTTGACCCTAAAAAAATTAAATTTTTAACTCCATTTTGATAACTAGAATTTATTACATTATTTTGTATTGATATATTCTCAAAAATAAAATCAGCTTTCTGCTCATTGTTTGCCTTTATTCCTCCAACTTTAGCTGCTGCTAAAATTACTGCATCTGGTTTGATTTTTCTAAGATAATTAGAAACTTTTTTCTGATCTGTTAAATCAATTTTTTTTTTCGAGACAGTAAAGATATTATCATAGTTTAGGTCTTTTAGTTTTCTAAATATTGCTGATCCTATCATTCCATTATGTCCAGCAAGAAATATTTTCGAATTTTTATTTATCATTTTTGAGATGATACATTTCGTAACTAATCATATCTTCAATTAATGTGTGAATATTGTGTATTGGTTTCCAATTTAAAACTTTTCGCGCTTTAGAGAAATCGCCAATTAAAGTATCTACCTCGGTAGGTCTAAAATATTTTTTACTACACTCAATTATGGCATTGCCATTTATATCGTATGCTTTCTCTTTTATCCCTTTGCCTTTCCACTTTAGTTTTATATCTAATGATTTAGCTACAAAATTTATAAATTGTTTTATGCTATATTGTTTTCCCGTGCAAACGACAAAATCATCAGGTTTATTAACTTGAAGCATTTTCCACATAGCTTTTACATAATCTTCTGCATGGCCCCAGTCTCTTTTGGCATATAAATTTCCGAGAAATAATTTTTTTTGTTTCTTTAATTTAATTTTACAGAGTGCTTTGACTACTTTTTTAGTAACAAATGTATCGCCCCTTAAAGGACTTTCATGATTAAATAATATTCCATTGGACGCGAATATGTTATAAGATTCCCTATAATTTATTGTTATCCAATAAGCATAAACTTTTGCAACACCGTAAGGACTTCTAGGATAAAAAGGTGTCCTCTCAGTTTGAGGTGTCTCAACAACTTTTCCAAACATTTCAGAGCTTCCTGCTTGATAAAATTTTATTTTTTTGTTGATTTTAGTGATAGACTCTAAAACTCTTAGAGTTCCACTAGCATCTGCATTTGTAGTATATTCAGGTAAATCAAAAGAGACTGCAACATGTGATTGTGCAGCAAGATTATATATCTCCTGTGGCATTACTTTTTTGATAATGCTAAAGACTGCAATTGAGTCAGTTATATCTCCATAATGTAAAAAAAAATTATTTTTTTTTATCAAAGGATCTAAATAAATATCATCTATTCTATAAGTATTGGGTTGTGAGGATCTTCTTTTAACTCCATGAACAACATATCCTTTATTTAAAAGAAATTTTGTTAAATAAGCTCCATCTTGTCCTGTAACACCAAATATTAAAGCTACTTTTTTTTTTTTATTCATAACAGATTATTATTATTGATAATAATTTTATTCAACAAACTTAATTTAAATTAAAAAATTTTTTAGCATTCAAATAATCTTCATATGTATCAATACTAATTTCAGAACCAGAGGTTTTGATCATTTTTACTTCTATTGAATTTTCTAAAAATCTCAATATTTCAATATCTTCTATGTTCTCAAAAAAACTTTTCCTTTTTTTTCCAAAAAGTAAAATAGATTTTCTACTAAAACCATATACACAGACTTGTTTATAAGCCTTGAAAAACTTATCAAATTTATTTCCTGGTATTGGAGATCTGCTCATATATTTTAAATTATCATTTTTATCAAAAACAGTTTTTATAATTGAATTATTTCTAAATTCTTTTTCAGATGTTATTTTTGTGTAACAGTTGACTACTTGGGTATTCATGTTTTTTTTAAATACTTTTATCACTTTAGCAATAGTATTGGGATTAAGTAAAATTTCATCGCCTTGGACATTAATATAAAATTGTTTTTTTATTTTTTTTGCAACTTCATAAACCCTATCACTTCCTGTTAAACATTTTTTCGAAGTCATTAGAACAGGAAAATTTTTTTTTTTACAAAAATTAAAAATCAGTTTGCTATCAGTAGCAATTATTAAATTTTTTTTTTTTAATAACCTTTAAACATATATTAATTACTTTTTCTAAAACTTTTTCAGATCCAAGATCAAATAATAATTTTCCAGGTAATCTTTTTGAATTGTATCTCGCTGGTATAACTACCAAGTAATCATTTAAATATTTATTTATCATAAACTAGAGAAAAAATAGATTTTGAATTCAATCCATAAGGTGTTGGGGTTAATGAATATACAGGTATTGATCCTTTAGAAGAAGCATATGAAAAAAATATCTCTTCTATTTCTTTTTTTCTTGATAAATTATAATTCATTCCATCAAATCCAACTAAAAAAATATTTTTTGCTTTACCACTTGCTGAAATAGCTAAAACATAAGCTAAATTAAATAACTTTGGAATATAAGATCCTTTAGATTTAAAAATAAATTTATAATTGTTAACACCAACTCCATAATCTAAATAATTTATTTTTGAAAATTTTTTTTTATATTTATCATTAAGTAAAGAAAATGGTAAAATCATTGGTGCTTTTAATTTTTTATAAAAATTTGTTTCACTAAAAATTTTTAAAGGGTTGCACGCAACGAAAAAATTTATCAATTTTTTATCAAAATCTATATTGGGACTTAAAGATATTACAGCTGGTCTATTATTCTTAATATAATTTTTTAATTCTGATTTATATTCCTCTGGTATTTTTCCAGGGGCAATAATTAATATATTTTTATTTTTAAAAGATTTAATAGGTGACCATTTACCATTTTTAAATTTAATAGGTTTTTGAAATTCTGATTTAATTAAATTTACATTGTATCTTTGTCCACCAACTTGATTTAAATTATTTAAAACTTTTAAAATTTCTTTCGAATCTAGTGAAATTTTTAGTAACTCTTGTACATATGTTGGATGAATTGAGTATTTTGCAGCAAGATAATAATAAATATTTGTTCCCCAATTATATTTTTTTTTTAATTCTAAAAAATATCTTTCTATTAATTTTGTCATAGGATAAATATCAGTCTTTAATATTTCTAAAACTAGTGACTCAGTTTTTGTATTTCCTGGCCCTCTGCCCATACCGAGAACAGTTGAGTCTAACCACCTAACACCTAAATTTTTTGCATACAAAGTATTATCTAATGCTAAAGATAAATTGTCATGCGCATGAATTCCTAACTCTCTGTTACAATTTTTTGAGATAATTTGAATTATATCTTTTAAATTTTCTCTTTTTAATGATCCTAGACTATCTGCAATATACAAAACATCAATGTCAGATTTACTTATTTTTTTTGAGACTATTTTTAATTTTTCTTCGCTGTATTCAGATACCTGCATTAAATTTAAAAAAACAAAATATCCCATTTTTTTTAAAATCTTACAAATTTTAATTGATGAAGGAACTTCTTCAAAATGAGATGCAACTCTAATAAAATTTAACTTCGATTTTTTTTTGATTAAAAAAATTTTTTTTAGATAAGTTCCATAATCTTCATCTTTATTAATAATTTCTGAAGCATTAATCATTACTCCCAATTCTATTTTTTTTGGTATCTTTATAGAATTTAAATAATTGTCAGTTGAGTGCCATGTAGGACCTTTGAATTTTTTATTTTCAGAAGAACGAAAACCAATTTCTATAAATTTTACACCTACTTTAGATAAAGTTAAAAGGTAATCATTAACTAACTCTTTACTAAATTCCCAGTTATTATAATAACCTCCATCTCTTAAAGTGCAATCTATTATATGTGGAAATTGTTGTTTCATTTTATTTTTTATATTTTAATATTGCTTTGATAGCTTTAAAACCATCTTTAAAAGAAATTTTTTTACCTTCAGCGAATGTTCTGCCATTATAATTAATTCCTATCTCATAAATCTTAATTTTTAAATTAGAAATTTTTGTTGTAATTTCAGGACAAAAAGCAAAATCATTTTCTATTAATTCAATACTATTAAAGACCTTTGTTTCAAACATTTTATAACAAGTATGCGCATCTGTTATATTTTGTTTAGTTATAAAATTTGAAAAAATAGTCAAAATATGGTTGGCAAAAATTCTAAAGATTGAAGTAAATTTTTCATTTTTAAAATATCTGTTTTTTCCAAGCACTCTAGATCCATAAAGTGCCTTATAATTATTTTCTGTAATAATTTTTAACATTTTTTCTAAATCTTCAGGATAATATTCTTCATCAGCATCTTGGATTGCCACATAATCTCCTTTTATATATTTTTTTGCAGATTTAATGGCACCTCCTTTACCAATATTTTTATCATGTCTTATAAATTTATCTATTAAATGTTTATTATTTGAAATAATTTCATAAGATCCATCAGAACTGCAATCGTCAACTACAATTAATTCTTTGTTAAATTTTAAACTATGTAATTTTTTGATAATATTAAGAATAGTTTTTTTTTCATTATAACAGGGTATAATTATACTTAATTTAATATTCAAAATGTTTAATCACCTTTCTAGTTATATTTATATAATTTTATTTTCATATTTAACATTTTTAAATTATTTTTGTTACGGGTTAATTTTTGAAAAAAAAAAGAAAATTTCAAAAGAAAATGAAAATTTTTATGAAGAAATTTTTTATATTAGTTTAAAAGGTGTGATTTATTGCTCTTTTATAGCTTTAGTTCTTAATTTTTTTTTACCATTAAATAAATTCTTAAATACTCTAATTTTTATCATAATTCCGGTTGCACTTATTAAAAACTTTTCTTTAATATTTTCAAAGAAATTTATATTATATTCATTGTTTATATCATTTGTATCTTTTTTATTTTTAGTTTATTCAAATATAAATCGACCTGACGCAGCGTTATACCACTTACCTTATATTAGCTTTTTGAACGAACACAAAATTATCTTTGGATTATCAAATATACATTTTAGATTTGGCCATATATCTATAATTCAATATCTTTCTGCATTTAATTATAATATTTTGTTTGGTGTCAATGGTATAGTAATACCAATTTCTGCGATATCATCCATATTTTTTGTCTCATTGATATACATAATAATCTCAATGAACCAAAAAAAAATATATAATATAAAATTTTTTCTATATCTCTTTTTTTCATTATTCATTTTTTATAAAATGAATAGATATAGTGGTTATGGCAATGATGGAATTACTCATCTTTATTTTTTTATACTAATAATAATAATTTTATCATTAGGTACAAATAAAAATTTTTATATTATTTATTTAATTTCTGTTTTTTTATTCCTAAACAAAAATACCTATATTTTAGCTCTTGGAATACCTTTAATTATTTTTTTTTACAAAAGATCATTAAAAAAGAATTACCTAAAATATATTTTTTCATTTCCCTCTTTTTTATTAATTGCATGGTTAATAAAAAATATAATTATTTCAGGTTGCATTATTTACCCAATAAATTTTTCTTGTTTGGATGGGTTATCTTGGACTAATCAAACACAATATATTTATGAGGCAATATCTGGTGAAGCATACGCTAAAGGTTGGCCACAAAATTTAAATAAGATGCTGAGTATGGAAGAATTTATCCAAAATTTTAATTGGATTACTGCTTGGTCAAAAATTCATTTCAAATTTATAATTCAAACAATTTCTCCATTTATTCTAACTATTTTATTTATAATTTTTTATATAAGGAGCAATGAAAAAAAAATTTCATTTAAGGAAAAAAAGAAAATCAAAATAATTTTAAAAATATTAATTATTTTTAATTTAATTTTTTTCTTAAAATTTCCTTTGTTTAGATATGGATCATCATACTTGGTCTCATTAATTGTAATTTTATCAATATTTTCAATAACTAAAATTTCATTAAAAAAAACTAGTTTAGTTGCAAAAATATTTATTATTCTTATGCCTTTAGTATTCTTTGTAAAACAAAGTGATAGAATATTATCTTTAGATCAATATAACTACATAAATTCTCCTTGGCCAAATATTTTTTCTTTAACAGATAAAGTTGAGATTAAAAAAGAAATTTATAATAAGGACAACCTAATAATTTATAGAGCTAAAAAAGAATGTGGATACTCAAACGCAATTTGTACCAATTATAATCTAGATAAAAATTACAATTTAAAAAATATTATGGATATTCGTTTATAAATTTAAAAAACTAAAATTTTTTATTTTTAATTATCTCAGTCAAAGAGATAAGCAAACTATTAAACACAACAATGCTCATTAAAATATAAAAATTTTTTTCAAACTGAACTAATTCAAACAAAAAAATATTAAAAAGCAAGATTAAAAGAAAAATCATTAAATATTCTATTTTAAATATTTTAAAAAACAATTCTATATAAGCATTATTTTTGGAGAATCCTAAATTTAAACTAATCTGTTTTGAAAATATCCATAAAAAGAATATTTGGAATGATAAAATAGAAAATAAAAAATTTTGGTCTAAAAATTTGATAACAGAGTAATTTGAAGAAATAAAATAATTTTTAATCTCACTGTAAAATGTAATAATTAAAATAGTTTCAAAAAAAATATAAATCCATGTTGGTGAAAATAGTAATAATAATTTTAAGGTTTTAAATCCATCTGAATAAGTTTTTAAATGACCAGAATGTTTTTTTCTTCCATCTCTATGTAGAGTTATTGGTATTTCTGTTATTTTTTGTGCTGTAAGTAAAAATTTAATTAAATGCTCTATGGCAAATTGCATTCCTTTACAAATATAATTATGTTTTAATGATATACTTCTTCTAAATCCTCTCATTCCACAATAGACGTCATTAAAAGGACTTCCAAATAAAATTTTTAGTAAAAAAGTAAAAAAAGGATTGCCTATAAATTTATGAGAAAATGGCATAGCATTTTTTTTTATGACTCCACCCCCTGAAGGAAATCTGCAACCTTGAACAATGTCATATCCCTCTAAGAGTTTATTATAAAATTTATTGATTATGTTAAAATCATAACTATCGTCTGCATCACCCATAATTATGAATTTTCCCTTAGATTGTTTTATTCCTTTTCTTAAAGCATAACCATATCCCTTAAATTTTGTTTCTATAATCACTCGTGCACCATGCTTTTTGGAAATTTCAACAGATTTATCTGTACTCCCGTTATCTACGACTAATACTTCACCTTTAATTTTATGTTTTTTTAAATTTTTAATTGCTTTTGATATACACCTTCCAATTGTTTCTTCTTCATTAAGACACGGAATAAGTATAGTTAAATTTTTCATTTTACAGGTCTTTTATATAGTAGAATATAGATAGTTATATATAAAATCAGATAAACTAAAATATTTAAGATTAAAATTTTTGTATGGAAGTAATAAAAATAAGATATGAAGAAATTAGGTAATAAAAATAAATTTATTAATAGGCCTGAATAACTATTAGCTTGTTTAATTTTCTTAATCTTTAAAAATTTATAAATTAAAGTATGTAAATGTAAACTATCTGCATGGAAGGCATTTTTATTTTGATAAAAATATTTTCTTATGATTGAAAATAAATTCTCAAAAGAAGGATACCAAAGCAACGATACTGCCAATAGCGGATTAATTTGAGAGTTGAGATTAATAATATTTATAATTAAAATACTTATAAAAAATCCTATAATATAATTACCACCCTCGCCTAAAAAACTTTTATGAAACAAATTAAATAAATAGAAAACACAAAAACTTGAAATTAACATAATAAAAATAGAGCTCTCAAAGCTACCATCTAAAAATTTAATATTGATAAAAAAAATTGTTATAAGAACAAATGTAGAATATCCAACTGAATTACAATTAACTCCATCTATAAAATTTAATCCATTTAGAAAGACTACAATACAAAAAACAGTAAATAATATATTTAAAAATTTTATTTCAATAATATAATCTAAAAATTGTAGTCCAGTATTTGCAATTAAAAAATCGTTTTCAAAAATAAAACAACTAATAATAATAATATGTAATAATAATCTAATTCTTGGCTTAATTTCATAACCACTATCTATAATTAAACCTAATATCAAAAATAAAACAAAATAAAATATATAATTTAAGTTAATTTGATAAAAATTTAAAAAAAATAAAATTGAAAAAAAAAAATACAGACCACCACTTAAAGGTACACCTCTTTTTCCTAGTTTTTTATGGTCATAAAAATCAATTTTGTGATTTAAAATTTTAAATTTTTTTAAAGAAAAATTAATTGTGAATAATATGAGAGCAAAAATTATAAAGAAGTAATGAAACATTTATAACAATTCCTTGAATCTTAAAATTAATTTAAAAAGAAATAAAAAATGAAAAGTGAATATATTATTTTTTTTTTAAAATTTTCATCAAATTGTATGATGAATAGATTTTTTTAAAATAACTAGTATCACTCAATCCACCTCTCATTTGATTAATTGTAAATTTATTTAAATGAGACCATCTAAAATTGCTATAAAAAAGCTTACAAAAATAATCAAAATCTCCCTCTGATTTGTATTTTTCAATATAACCTTTTATTTTTTCATGAACCTCTTTCTTTAAAAAAAGTGTAGGATGAGAAGGTTGAATTCCAAATCTTAAAAAAAAAGGATTGTAATATTTGCTATTAACTTTTCTATAGATACTTAAATTATTATTACGTATATATAAATTTGAAAACATGAAATCTAAACTATTTTGCTCAATATAATTAATTGAGTCTTTAATAGCACCTTTATAATAATATAAATCACCTGAATGAAGTATTCCTATATACTTGCCGTTTGCCTTTTTTATAGCATTATTTAAACCTTCATATAAATTTTTATCTTTTTTAAAAATTATTTTAGAAATTTTTCTTTTATTTTTCAAAATAACTTCTTGTGTTCCATCTTGGGAAATACCATCAATTACAATATATTCTATGTTTTTATAGTTTTGTTTAGCTAAAGAATTTATGGTTTTTTGTATATTTAATTTATCATTTTTTACAACTGTAACGATAGATACTAGAGGAATTTTTTTTTTCATTTTTAAAATAGTATTTATTATTCTATAAAAAAAATTTGAAAGATAAAAACTAAATTAATATTTTTTCTTTTTTTAAAGCTACTATTATTGAAATAATAATAAAAAAGAAACTACCATTAAAAGTAGAAAATAGACTTCCAGAAGTTCCAATTGGCCATAAGTAAATTAATAGGGGTATGACAATAATATATGATATTTTTTTTCTTATATTTATGAATGAAATTAAATGATAAAGAAATAATAAGAATAAAAATAAGCCTAATATTCCGGTTTCAGACAAGATTTCTAAAATATAATTGTGACTATGTGTGCTACATCTATGTTCTTTTTTTTTTGAATCAATTTGATCAAATTTTTTACACTCCATACTAAAAGTTTTAAAACCTGACCCAATTATTGGATTTTCTTTAATAATTTCAATAGATGTTAAATAATGTGCGCCCCACTGACTATCTTTAAATTCTCTAAGGGATTTTCCAATTCCATATTTAGCTTCAAAAGTCTCATCAAATCTATTTTTAAGAATTTGATTGTTGAGAAGAAGAAATAAACAAAGAATTAAAACAACTAAATTAATAATTAAATTTTTTTTAAAATTTAATAAGTTGATAATTAGATAAATAATTAATCCCAGTAAAATATGCAATGTTGCCATTCTCTCACCAGAACTAATTACTGTAAAAAAACAAATTAATATTAAAAAAATCTCAAATATTTTATTTTTATTAAAATTTTGCTTAAAAATATAAAAAAAACCAATTCCTAAAAATAAAAATTTAGATAGATAACTTCCCACAACTGCCTCATCTTGAAATAAACTAGTCATTCGATTGTTGTTTAAAGGCCAGCCAAAAATATTTTCTCCAGAGTATCTTTGCAATAAACCATCAAAAGACACTACAACAAGACAAATAATTAAAGAAATGTAGAAAGCTCTTAAATATTCACGATTTAACTCAAATATTTGGGTTAATACAAACGTGAAAATAAAAAATTTAAAATAAAATATTGCTTTAGTAAATGATAAAATTGGATAATTTGAGAATAAAGATGTGAAAACTATATAAGCAAATAAGATAAATAAAATTTTTAATGATGGGTCTATTTTAATTTTCTTTTTGTTTTTATAAATTAGATACAAGCCTAAAATATCAATCAAAATTATATTAAAATTAAGTATTAAATTACCAGCCACCATACTAACTGGAATTAACAAAATAAAATAAAAAATTATATTTTTTAAATTAATTCTGTTTATAAAAAACATCGTTTCTATTAAGAAATTTTATATTTTTGTTTTATTTTTAACAAAAGTAAAAAATATTTCTTCAATAATGAGAATTCAAAAATTGATGTAAAACTTAATTTTTTTCCAATTGAATTGTATGAAGAAATAAAAAAATTTCCTGATAGTTTAAAAAAATTTCTAAAATTTGTTTGAAAAAGTCCGTTAACTGTCAATGTATCAAAACCATAATCAAATTTTAATAAAAAGTATAATGAAGATGAGTGAATTTTAATTACATCACTATTATCAGTATAAGAAATTTTTGTAAAACCACTAAAAATATCATATTCATAAAATTGTTCTAAATCTTTTATGTAAAATCTTAATTTATTAAAAAAATTTAAAAATCTTACTTTACTTAAAATGAAAATAAAAAATTTTGAGTTTTTTAAAAAAATTTTCTCTCTATATTTTAAAAATATAGTTTGAAGTTCTTTTTCAGAAAAAGACTTGGTATAAGAAGTTTTTATATTATTGTGTATATTTAAATAAGATTTATTCCAAAAATTAATACTTTCTTGTTGTAGTTTGTATGAATCTGATTTCCATATTTCATTTAATTTTAAAATTACTGGATGAGAATTAATATTTTTAATGTAATCATGAACTGTATTAATTGTATTAATTTCTTGATTCATATAATAATTATCTTCATGACAAAAATAAATAAAACTTGCAAAAGGCATAATTCTTTTAGGGCTAAATATTTTTTTTTGCTCTTTAATACTTAAAAGCTTTTGTTTTGCAGCTTGTATTCTTGCGAAAGTATCACTTTTATCACCCTTCCATGCAGCATAGCTAAACTGAGTAAGTAGTAAGTCACAATCTTGAAATAATTTCAAAGTCTTATTATCAAATTTAAAATCAGGAACATCACAATCATTCGTATTTAAAATTTTACTTTCTTTATCATCAACAAATAACATCGAGTCATAATATCCAGCTTTAGAAATTACAATTGTTGTTTGATTAGTTAATTGAATACATTTATTATTCTCTATTTCATGAACATAAATATTCAATGAACTTAAAAAATTTTTAACTCTTTTGTCTAAGGTTTTTTGAAATAAAACTTTAATTTTTTTTGAATTAATTAGTGAAGCATTTATTTTAAAAAAATTTACATCAAAATGATCAGGGTGTTCGTGAGATAACCATATATAATTTACCTTATTTAATACTTCAGTTGTATTGGATTGATTTTTCTCTATTAAATTCCATCCATTATTAAAAACAGAACCAGAGATCCAAGGATCGGTTAAAATACCACAATCTTTAGTAAGTATTTTAACACAAGCATGATTTATTAATTGAACGTGCATATTTAACTTTTTAAATATTTGATATAATTGTGGGTATTTTATATGAACATATTTACAATTAATCAATTAATACCTTCTTTTAATGAGCTAATTTCGTTAATTTTTTTACTCTACCTTTTTGGAACATTTTTGGTTATTGGAAGAATAATTTCAAAAAACTCGTCTACACCAATAAATATATCGATTGGATGGTCAATCTTTACTTCTTTTAATTATTTTTTCTTAATTATTTTTGGGTTAAATCTATTTATTTTAAATTCAATTTATTTTTTCATCAGTTTTTTTGCAATATTTCTTTATTTTAAGAAATTTAATCAAATTAAATTTAATAAGAATTATTATAAATTTTTTTTTATTATTCCTTTGTTTTTTATTTTAATGAATACAAAAACATTTGGTTACGATAGTTTTGCTTATATTTTAAAAAGAACTGTTTATCTTTTAGAGTATAATGAACTTCCGACAGAATTATTTAGATCAAACTATCCAATAACTAGTCAGCTCTTACATTATTTTACTAATTTTTTAATAAATAAATTTACAGAAAATATACCAGCTTTAATTGACTTTATATTTCTTTTCTTAATGTCATTAGTGATATTCGAAATTTTTAAATCATATAAATTTCCAAATAAAGCCTATTTGGCTTTATCTTTTATAATAATTTTTTTCAACCCAATGATAATGAATGTCTACTCTTATACAAGTTATGAAGATTTACATTCATCATTCTTAGTAATGATAATTTTTTTATTATGCTTTAAAAATAATTATGAATTATTTAATGTTGATAAAAGAAATTTTATTTCTCTTGCATTATTATTATCTTTGCTATCATCAATCAAAATAACTGGTGTTATATTATCGTTTTCAATAATCCTAAGTTTATTTGTAATATTAATTAAAAAAAAAAAATTAAATCTAAAAACATTTAAATATTTTATTTTTCTGTGCTTTTTTTCTCTTCTGCTCCCATTAATTTGGAATTTTCATTTATTTAACAATAATATTATCACTGGTATTGAGTTCAAAGGTTTTAGGATTAATGTTTTGGAGACAATACCTACAAATTATTACAATCAATTTCTTGAAAAAAAATTGTTATTTTTATTAAATTTATTTTTCTTTATTTCACCACTTTTTTTAATAGCATTCAAAAGATTTAAAGATTTACAAAACTTAATTATATTTATTTTTTTTCAAACTTTTATTTGGAATTTATTTTTAATTTTTTTTATGATTTTTTTACAAAATGAAAATCACGCATTAACATTTCATAATTATTTTAGATATATCTCTCAACTTTCAGGTATATTTACTGCTGGTTTTTTGATTATTTCTTTAGAAATTTTTTCTAAAAAATTTAATTTTAAAATTATAGATAAATCGTATTACTTATTTTCATTTATATTTATAGTTTTAACAGTTTCTAACTTTGATAAAATAAGAAGAGATTTCAATTATAATGACCAAATACTTAGAAAAAAAATACAAGAAAATCTAGAAAATAAAGATTATCTTCAAGAACTAATTAAAGATGAAGGAAGCATATCCTACAACAGAAAATTATTAGAATTCTATATAAATATTTTAATTAATAGGAATTTTTAAAATTAACTTTTTTATTATTTAATATTCCCAATATTAGCCAAAAGATTAATGTCATTTCAAATCTATTACCCAACAAATAATCATCTAAAGATTGAGAAAATGTTATAATTATTAATGTAATGATAAAAAAATAATTTTTTTTATTTTGAATTAGTTCAAATAATAAAAAAAGAAATATAAGTAAATACATAAAAAAACCATATCTCCATAAAATATTTAAATAAGAATTATGAGTAAAACCATTAATAATGATTTTTTTATTATTTTCATAATAATAAGGTTTATTTATGTTATTAGTTCCCTTAAAAAAATTTTCCAATGTAATGGACTTAATGAAATTTTCAGACATTTCTGCTCTTTGTGCAAATGAAGAAAGTAAAAATATGTTATCACCCAATGGAGGAGAATTTTCATAACACATATCTATTTCAAATAATTTTTGAAATTTACCTTTAAATTCATAAGTAACCCAATTATCTGTTTTAAACTCGCTGGGACTAATTCTTACGTTACACTTCTTTAATGTATGGTCATTTAAAATTTCATTTTCTATAAAATCAATTTTAACTAAGAAATTTTTCAATACTACCGAAGTGGTGTATGAAATTACAAGGGGAGTTAAAAATATCATTATTAAATAAAAAATAATAAAATTTTTATGAAAAATATAAAATTTGTTTTTAAAATAAAAAAATAAATAAATAAAAAAAATAAGAAAAGAAACTAAACTATAAAAATTTTTAGAAGTTATTATAAATTCTGCTAATATTATTGAGCAAAAAATTAAATTAAAATCAATTTTTTTAATTTTAATCATGTAGTAAATATTTAATATAATTGATATTAGACAAATTAAATATCTTGGATTTAAAATCCCAGAAACAAAAAAAATTTTTTTTAAATATAAAGTTAACAGTCCTGCATTTTTTTCACTTAAATTTTGCCAATAAAATTCCTGAAGAAATTTAAACGAATCTAAGTTTAAAGAGGAGTATGATAGGATGACAATTATTATCGTTAGAATAGACAAAAAATAACATAGAAATTTTAAACGTAAATAAGAAATTTTAATAAATGAAATACTATAATAAATTGACACAACAGATAATGGTATTAAAAAGTTTGAAAAAAAATAATAATAGTTTTTTTCAATTAAATAAAAAACTGAATTAATAAATCCTAATAAAGGTATAGAAATTAAAAAAAAATATCTTATCCCTGAAATTTTTTTTATTAAAAAAAAATAAATTATTAAATTAATGACAAGTATTAAATATAGAAAAATTTTCCTCAAATTGTAAATATCAAAAAAATATCCAATTTGTATATTTAATTGACCGCTAAGCGCTTGATTGTTTACCTCCAAAGAAGATATAAAAAAAAACAAAATAATAAGTATTAATTGAATATATATTAGTTGTTCTAATATTTTGAAGATGTTATTTATCATTAATGAAATATTCTACTATTATAAACATTATATTTATTAACTTAAAAATTTTTTTTCTAAAAGTGTTTAATAGTAAAAGGGTAATTCCATATAAAATCCTTATCAACTTAACAGACCTTTGTAATTCAAGATGTAATTTTTGTGATATTTGGAAAATTAAACCTCAAAATGAAATAAACTACAAAGACATAACTAAAACTCTTAAAAATTATGAACAAAATCTTATTTGGCTTTCATTGTCTGGTGGAGAAGTAACACTTGTAAATTATTTTTATGAATTAATTGATCATTTAAAAACAAATTTTCCAAAATTAAAAATAATTGCATTTACAACAAATGCTTTGGCACCCAATAAAACTATAAAATATGCTGAGTATATTAAAACGAGTGGTTTTGATCCCTTAATAACAATAAGTTTAGATGGAGATGAAAAAACGCATGATAAGATTCGAGGGGTGAAAGGAAATTATAAAAAATGTATGCATGTCTTTGAAGAATTAAAAAAAAAAAATATTATGTGTCATTTTGGAATAACTGTCTCAGACCAGAATTATAGTTTTATAAAAAATAAATTTAAATATTTTTCAGATAAAATTAAAGCAATAACATTTGTACATAGTGATGGAATTTATAATAAAACTAACGATGTTGAAAATTCACTCATGTTAGATGGATTAAAGATAATTTATAAAAACTTTAAGGTAAAGAAATTTTATGAAATTATAGAAATGATTCATATAAAAATTTCAATTCTATTTTTAAAAAAGTTCAAGAAAAAAAATATTATCCCTTGTGATGTTTTAAATACATCTATTCATATAATGGCTAATGGAGATGTTAAACCCTGTATGTTTATGAATAAAGTAGGAAACATAAAAGAATCTAACCTTAAAGAAATTTTAGCAAATGATAAGGTTAAAATTTCAAAAGATTTAATTAAAAATAATGATTGTCCAAAATGTTGGATGAATTGTTATTCACCACATTCTATAATGCAACATCCATTTAAATCTATAATGAAATTATTAAGTTAAGAATTTTTTAAAAGAAAAGTATTTTGAAGAATAAGCCCGTCAATTTTGGTTCTTAAAAAAGTTGAAATAGCCTGTTGTGGAGTTAAAACAATAGGTTCGTTTTCATTAAATGATGTATTTAATAAAATAGGTACTCCTGTTTTCATAAAAAATTTGTTTATCAATTTAAAAAAGAATATATTTTCGTTCTCAGAAACAGTTTGAAGTCTTCCCGTGCCATCTATATGTGTTACAGCGGGGATAAGTTTTTTTTTAACATTTTTAATTTTTTTTACTTCCATCATAAAAGGATAATTTTTTTGATTTTCAATTTCAAACCATTCATCTACACAATGACACAAAATTGATGGTGCGAAAGGTCTGAAGTCCTCTCTCAGTTTTATTTTTAAATTTAGGATTTCTTTCATATTTTCTATTCTAGGATCTCCTACAATTGATCTATTACCCAAAGATCTAGATCCCCACTCTATCCGATCTCTAAATATCGCAATTATTTTTTTATTTGTGATTTGCTGGACTGCTTTTTCAATAATATTTTCTGTTGATAAGTTCTCATATACTTGAACTTTATTACGATTAAGTAAATCTTGCTCAGAATTAATTAAAATATCGACATCTTTTTGAGAGTATGAATTACCAAGATATATATTTTTCATAGGTAATTTTTTGAAGTTTTTGTTTATATTTTTATCTACAAATAAAGCTGCACCTAAAGCACCCCCTGCATCTGTAGATGCTGGCTGAATAAAAACATTCTTAAAATTAGTGTTTTGTAGAATTTTACCATTTGCTGAGGAATTATTTGCACAACCTCCGGCAAGACATAAATTTTCAAGTTTAGTTTTTTTTTGATAAAAATTTAAAATATTAAAAAAAATTTTTTCATACAAAAACTGAGCAGCAAAAGCCAAATCTTTGTGTGAGTCGTTTATTTTTTCATTATTTTTTCTTGGTTTAATGCCAATTAGATTTTCTAATTTATTTTCATTTAATATATTATTAATTTTTACTTCATTATTAACGATATTTATAAAATCCATTTTCCTATGGTGATTAAAATACTCAAGATTCAAATTAAATTCTCCATCATTTTTATATTTAAATAAATTTGATATCTTTGGAACTAAACTATCTGAACCAAATGACGATAATCCCATTACTTTGTATTCATCACCATAATTATTAAATCCTAAATACTTTGTTAGTGATGTATAAAAAATTCCTAATGAATGAGGATAATAAATTCTTTTTATTGTTTTTATTTGATTTCCCTCACAAATTCCAATTGCAGTAGTTGTGAAATCTCCAGAACCATCAATTGATATCCCTAAACTATTTTGAAACCCAGATACATAAAATGCAGAAGATATATGACTTATATGATGTTCTACAAAATGTAATTTGAATTTCTTCCTGTGGTTTAATTTATATAATTCCCTCTTTATATTTATTTTATTTAATGATCTGCTCAACTTAGAAATTTTTTCATTAATCGAACTAATATTTCTAATTGTAAATTTAAATTTTTCAAAAAAAGCTGCTAAAGGATCAGTGTTAACTGCAACATGCTTTATATCTTCCAATTTTAAATCTAAATAATCTAAACCAGATTTAATTGCTTTTTCAGGAAATCCAGCGCTGTTTTTTATTCTATTTAATCTCTCTTCCTCAATTGCATATAATATTTTACCATTTTCAACAAAACAAACAGAAGCGTTTGCGTGATTTGAATTTATACCTAAAACAATCATTTAATTAATTTTATTAATAATGTTTGTATATTTGATTTCAAAATTTTTTATATTAAAATTTTTGAATGCAGTTTTTCTTGAATTTTCTCTTATTTTTACAAGATTAATTTTCTTATTAAAAATATAAAAGATTTTATTTTTAAATGATTTTAGATTTTTATCTAAAATAAAACCATTTTTTCCATTCTTAATAAATTTTTTTACGTCGCCCACATTTGTTGTTAGTATTATTTTTCTCATAAACATTCCTTCCCACAATACTGTTGGCGAAGACTCTGTATCACTAATTAAAAGTTGAAGGTTTATTTTATTGTAAAAATTACTTAAATTTTTATTATCTTTCTCTATTAAAATATTTTTTATTTTATTTTTTTTTATAAAATCTATACATTCATTGTAATAACTAATTTGATTTTTCCAAACTCTTCCTGAAATCATAAAAAGAAATTTTTTATTTATTTTATTAATTTCTAATATTAATTTTAAAAAAAAAAGAATGTTTTTATTTTTATTAAAATTAGCAATCAATCCAATTACAAATTTTTTTGAATTAATTTTTTTAAATTTTAATTTTTTAAAATCTACAGCGGTTTGTAATGTCTTATTATTGTTATTTCTCGCAAATTTATAATAATATTTTTTTGAACTGTCTGATGAAAAAATAAAATAATTTACATAAGGACTAAAAATAAAAACTAATAATCTTACAAATAAAGGTGACTCACTATCATGTATATGCCATACTATTTTTTTCTTTGCTAAAATTGCTGCAATCAAAGACTTGAAGCTAGTCGTTCCATTGCTTAATGCAATAATTGAAAACTTTTTATTTTTTTTCAAAAAACTCAAGATTTTTTTAACATCACTAAAAAAATGGAACAAATATTTTAGGAATAGAAAAAAATTTTTTGATAAAAAATTAATTTTTATTTTATGATATTTTATTTTGACCTCTTTACATTTTACTACAAAATAATCGGATTGATAATCACATAACAAAATTTCATGATTATATTTTTTTTTATTAGCAATATTTGATAACAAATTAATACACTGATTATGAGGACCACCAAATCTTGAGTCCTCAAAAATATGAAGAATATTTATCATTTACAAATATTTTCTACTAAAATTAAATCATATCTTTTTTTTCTATAATCACTAAAGATATTCCGTGTTTTGACATAAAAAGTTTCAAATTTATTATTTTTTTTTACTGTACATTTATCTACAAAATCCTGAATTATTGTTGATGTAATTGGATAATTGAAAATAAGAAAATCTATTCTATTTTCTTTTACACTTTCAATTGAAAATTTAGGTTTACCATGGAAGAAACTTGATCTCGATAACCAAGGACTTTTGTACAAAGAGTTACTTCTAGTATTTTCTGATAAAACTAAATCATTTTTATTAGCATGTTCATATAGCCATTGCACCTCATCATAATTATATGCAGTGTTTTTCATAGTTTTTTTATATAAATTAGGAGATAATGATCCAGATGTTAAAGTGTATACTCCTATAACAGCCGCAAATAATACGACCAAAACCTCTAATGAGAGAATTACCGTAAATAATTTTCTAATATTTTTATTTATTTCATTATAATTAATCATTATTATCAATCCAATCATCCAATACACTTCTAAATAATACCTTGATTGCATATTGTTAATCAAAACAAATGTCATAAAACAAAATAAAATAAAAAAAATTAAGATTTTGTTTTCTATTTTAGAAAAATTAAATTTATAAATAAAAATGATATATAAAAATCCAATACCAAGTAATGCTGTAAATAAGGAAAAATTTAAATTAAAAAATAAAAATATTGGTAAAAAAATAAATTCATAACCATTTAATTTTGGAAAACCAGCATTATCAGTTGATATTGAAACATTAAAACCAAGGATACTTGGATCTGGACTATTTTTGAAATTCTCAAAAATTGGTGGGAAAGGATCATTATAAAAAATAATATTTTTGATCATAAAAGGTAATATAATTATTAAAAAGATAAGTAAGCCAGATACTAAAAATTTTGATATTTTTTTATTTTTTAATGAAATAAAGGTAATAATTATAAAAATGAAAAATGATGGTATTACAAATGAAAGTTTATTTACTACCGCATACGCGCAGAACAATAAAACTAAAATCATTTTAATTGAACTAAATTTTTTTGTTAAATCTAATAACAAAACAAAACTCAACAAAAATAAAACAGAACAAAATAGTTGAGATTTGTTTGATGTCACAAACCAAAGTAATAATGGTGTTGAAAATAAGAAAATGTTATAATTAAAATCTGATTTATATTTTTTTTTGATGTAACTATAACATGCAATAATAATTAAAATTGAAGAAAATTGAATTAAGTGCATAAAATTTGGAGAACCTATCAATAAAGAGAATAAATTTAAGAATTCTCCATGCCCAGATAACATATAGTGAAACCAATCATATCTTGGACTAAAAGTACCATTGTTGATTATGTTAAGACCATAACCAATATGATAATCCAAACTATCTGCATCTGTTACAGGCGAAAGGCTTAATAAAAAAAAAATAGCTATAGGAATAATATAGATATTTTTTGATATAGATGAAATATAGTTATGAAATGACTTATAATTATTAATATAAATAACAAATCCCAATAGACAGTTTAAATTAAGCAATAATCTAAAAAATTTTAAATTTATTTCTAAAAAAGAAAATAAAAACATTAAGTTTGAAATCAAAATTATAATTAAAATAAAGTTAATGAAAAAATTTAAATTTTTATCCTCATGAAGTTATAAAATAAAGTTAATTTATGTGAAAACACAAACAATGAAAGTAAATGAATAATACCCAACAAAGAATCAAAGGGTTGTATTAAACCAATATTATCTAAATGATAAAAATTCATTTAAAAATATTTTTAATTTTTAATTTTAATTTAAGTGGTATGTTTCTTTTAAAATCTGTAAAAATTCTTAAAAAAGTTAAATTTACTTTTTGAAGAAAATTTAATTGGGAAGTATTATAATTGTATCTTAAAATCATAGCATTTAATTTATTTGAAAACTTCCATTTTTTTCTATTTATAATAATACTGGTTGAATATCTACCAATTGAAACAGGTTTTATATGTTTCCAAGTATTTATCTCTTCATCTATTTCGCAAAACTTATAAATTTGTGACATATATTTTTTGGGATTAGAAGCTATTTGCTCATAATAAAATAATGGAATATTCATTTTTTTTCTTAATTCCTCCAGATGAGAGTACTGTTTAATCCAAAATTTTTCTCTCTTTTCTAAACTATCATTTTCTGAATAATCCTTCCAAAGTTCGTACTGACTAGTAATGGTATCTCTTGGATCTCTAATTAAAGAAAAAATTTTTACATTGTTTCCTTTAGACATATACTTTTCTAATAAATTAAAAGCATTTGTATTCCCTAAATATTGAGGACTTTTATCAAAAACAGTTCCACCACATTCATCAAGTATATTATTCCAAATTTCAAAAATTTTATTATCATTTAAATTATCATCTAATTGAAAATTTATTTTTGGAAACGAAAGTTTCAATCTTGTTCTAAAAGGGATTATATTACCTCTTAAAGCTGAACTTGCTAATGACCAAAATTGAATCTCCCAATTGTCAATATTTTGATCAAAATGTGGTATTTGAACATTTGAATGATTTTGAAAACATTTGAATAAAGCAGTCGAGCCAGATCTTTTTGCACTTAATAATATAATTGTTTTTTTCATAAAGGTTACAAAAATAATAGTTATGTATATTTCAATTTATATTTAGATAATTTTTATATAATTTTTTTAATTATTGAAAATTCTTTATCAATTATTTTATCTAATAAAAAATTTTTTTTAATTGACTTGGAAGCATTTAAAGAAACTTCTTTATTATTTAATTTAATTTTTTTAGATATTCGATTATATGCAATTTTAATATTTTTATTATTGAGAAAATAAGAACTAAAATTATTTTTTGATATTTCAGCAAAACCACTAACATTTGAAAAAAAACAGACTTTGCCATAATACATAGCTTCAATTGCAGTTTTGGGCATACTCTCATACTTCGAAAGCTGAATATAATATTTATATTTATTTAATATTTTGCCCACATTTTCATTATGAAATTTACCTAAAATATTAGCTTTAATGTTGTTATTTTTTATGTAATTTTGTAATTTTTTTTTTAACGGACCATAACCATATAAATCAATTTTTTTATTTAATTTTTTCATAAGCATTAATGTAAAAAATAAATTTTTTTCCTCTGAAAATCTTCCCATATAAACAAATTCTTTTTTTTGTTTTATTTTTTTATTTAATTTTTTTAAATGTACATAATTGTTAACAACAAAATTTTTTTTTCTATTTATATTAAATTTTTTTTCTAAGTTACTCTTATCATTTTTGTTTGAAAAAATATTTACATTAGCAAACTTTAAAACAAGGAAAACTAGAATATAATTTACAAATCTTCTTAGAAAAAATTTTTTTTTCTTTTCTTCAATAAACAACAAATTATAGCCACACCTATTAATTAAAGGGAGTTTGTATAATATTTTGACAATCAAACCAGTCCACGATCCATCCATTTGATTGGTTTTTAACACAGAAAGTGGTACAAATTTTTTTTTTAAAATGAATGGTAAAAGAAAAGAATATAAATAGCTTCCCAAAATAGGAAAACTAAAAAATCTTGGCATTTGATGGATAATAATATTTTTATTTAATAATTTTTTTTTTTTTAATTTGTTTGCTAAGTTTTTATCTTTGCTTCCATAGGTGTACCAATTAATTTCATGAAAAAAATTTTTATCTAAGTATTTTTCGTAAAGTAATTTTTCTCTAAAAAAAATTCCGCTATCTATCCAATTTTTTAAAGATACTCCTCTAGTAAAAAATAAATGAAGCTTCAACTGTCTAATGACTGTCGCTTAAACTGCTCTTCGTAATAAGGAATAGTTTTTTTAAGTCCATCTATCAAAGACCATTCTAGGCTGTAATTTAAATGTTTCTTCAAATTTGTTGGATCTAAAGCAATTTCTGCTTTATGTTCTCCTGGTCTCATTTGAACAAATTTTTTATTTAGTTTTCTATCCCATGCTTTTTCTAAGGCTTCAACTATGTCTAGGACCGAATAGTTTTTTCCTGACCCAACATGTATAATATCATTCCCGAAATTTATTTTAGGCTCTATTGCTCTATAAAAAGACTCTATTACATCATCAATAAATATATATTCAGATTTTTGATTACCATCTCCATAAATAACTATTTCATCTGATGAAAGAGTATCCATTATAAATGATGGAACTATTTTTTGATAATTAAATGGCGCATTAAAGTCAGATTGAAGCCATCTTTCCCTCGCACCATATATATTTCCTAATTTTAAACAACCAACATTTAAATTGTATTCTTTATTAAAGAGTAGTGCTATCCTCTCTATTGCCTGCTTTGTTATTTTATAAGGATTAAGCCAAGTAACATCAGGGGTTGTTGGGATTAAAACTTTTTTTAAATTTTGTTCTTTTGCAATCTTTAAAACTTTTGTTGTGCCTAAAACATTTGTATTAACAACATCTTCGATGTCATAAGTTGTTATCGTTTCTGATGTTCCCAAAATTGCTGCCATGTGAATTAGATAATCTGCTCCTGTCAAAATTTTTTCAAATTCTTTATAATTTCTAAAATCTAACTTTATGAATTTGATTTTATTTTGTTTTTCTAATTCTTTAATTTCTATAGACAACCATAAATCTATCACAGTTACATCAAAACCTTCTTTGACAAACTTTTCAGCTATATGACTACCAATAAACCCACAACCACCTGTAATGATAATTTTTTTCATGACAGTCTATATATTTTTTTTTAAAGTTAAATCAATAAAAAAATAATTTTATTCAGTTTAATTTTTTAATAGTTTTGTATAACTTATTATTAACAAAATCACTATTATTACCATTATAAACTGTTTTTTTTATAAAGGAGTTTACAAATTTTTTTTTTGATTTTTTTGAACGAATAATATCAGATAACTGACTTAATTTTTCTACTTTAAAGACAGAGTTTGTTTGATCAAATATAGATTTAACAAACAAACAGTTTTTCAAAAAAATACACTTTTTATTTAAGACCATTGCCTGGAATATTATGGATGAACCAGTAAAAAGTATTTGATCTGACCATTTAATTAATGAAGTTGAGTCATACTGTTCTCCGTTTAAAATATTTGAATATTTATTTTTATTAAAAAATTTTTTTAATTCCATTCCTCTCGTATGAGGTTTAAGTATTAAAGTAACATCTTTCATTTTACCCAAATATTCCAATGTATTAATCAAAGATTTTAATTTTATACCATACTCAAGTTTGCTTAACATAAAGACTATTTTGTATCTGTTACAATTATTAATTTTTATTTTTTTGGCATTTCTATTCAAATAGTAAATCCAATTTTTTTCAAATCTTGTATTTCCCAAAACATAGATATCATTTTGAATTTTATTTTTAAAAATATTCTTATCATTTAAGCTAGGGACAAAAAAACGACTTGTTAAAAGTTCAGCTTTTTTATTTTTTTTTTGAGAATTATTTCGCTTTAAATTAATATATGTGTCCTGCCCAGTCTGAATTGCATATATTTTTTTCTGAATTTTTATTTTTTCTAAAAACAAAATAAAATTTGATCGAAATTTATTCAAAATTATATCATCAAATATAAAGATATTTTTTTTTAACAAAGAAACAATTTTTCGCTCATCATATCTAATATATTTTAAAAAAAAACCATCAAGTACGACAAGTGATTTTAAAAAAAATTTATTTTTTCTAAAAAAAATTATGTCATAAAATAAATTTTTAAAAAAATTACTTAAATAAAAATAAAATTTAACAAAATTAGAATTATAAATAAAATTTATAAATGAGTATAATTTAATATTTTTCTTTTTTATTAAAGAAATATTTTCGTATGTTTCATAATTAAAAAAACTGTTATTAGTTGGATAAAAAAAAACGTTTATTTTAAATTTTTTTTTTTTTGATAAATATAATATTAAAGGTAATCGACAATCTAAATCATTATATGCTCTAATAAAAAATGTAATTGTATATTTATTCATTTTCTAAAAAATTTTTCATAGTTTTTAATGCAACAAGCCAAGTACTAGGATCAGAAGATTTAAAATATTTATAATTAATATTATTTTCTTTTAAATAATTACAGAGATTATTATATTCTGCTTCTCCATGTATTTTCATTACATCAAACAATGAACCAAGAATGATTTTTAATTGCACATTATTATCCTTTAAATCTTTAATTATTTCGTATTCTGTTCCCTCGCAATTCATTCTTAATAAAATTTCTGTACCTTCTTTTAATATTTTCTCATCTTTTAGAATTTTGATTAAATAGGCCATATTTATAGACAATATTTTATCTACAGATTGAAAATTTGTTTTTTTGTAAATTGAGTTAGATAAAGAGTTTTTATCAATATAAAAATTTGAAAAAAAAATATTATTTTTGGTAACACTATTATTTATTGCTAAAGGAAAAAAAATTAAATTTAAATTTTTTTTAAATTTATTTAAATTTTCGTTAACAACGTTAATATTTGGCTCAACAACAATAATTTTTAAGTCTTCATGTTTTCTCTTTTTAAATAAAAATAATAATATTTTTTTATGTTCTAGATAGCCCAACTCAAAAGGAGTTTTTTGGTAAGTACTTTTATAATAATTAAATTTTTTCCAAAAAAAAATTTGTTTCTTTAATAAATATATAAAAAATTTTATCCACCAATTGAAATAAAATTTTTTAATTTCTGTATTTTTAACAAAAAAGAAGTTTATCTCTTCTAACTTATGAGACCCGATATCTAATATTATTTTATTCAAATATACTTTCTCTATTTAATTAATTTTTTTTAATATTTCCTTAAATTTTTATTTTATTAAATCAATTATATAGTTATTTTTTTGAATTTTCTTAAATATAACGTTTTTTAAATTATTTTGATAAACTAAGGAAATAGCATTTTTGACTCTTAAATCAGTTATAGGACTTTTTTTTCGATTTTTATAATTATAATAGTTAGCATGAAACTTTCTGTACCTATTATCTAAAATTTCAAATTTTCCTTTTGCTAAAAAGTTGGGGAATAAATAAATTAAAAAAGTCTTAGATAAGAACCATAATATTGATTTATAAAACATTTGTTTATTGAATCTTGGAATTTTGATTTGTAAGTGATCATCAAAACTTTTAATATCAAGTGTATCTATTGCATCAATAATTTTAGAACAAGAATTTATATCTAATTTGAGATCACTATTATTTATTTCTGAATAACTTATCTTTTTTTTTATTAAATCATTTATTTTTTTTTTTAAAGTTGAATAATTATCAACTAAATCTGTGTAATTAAAATGATCAGTAAGCTCAAACCTTTCTAACTTTTTTTCCTCATTTTTTAACTGAAAGGTTTTTTTACCTATCACATAAGACTCGATCGAAATAGTGCTTCCATACTGAATTGTACAAATTGCATTTTTTAGATAAAAAAAAGAAGGATTTTCAATATCAATATGAAAATTTTTGTATTTTTTTAAGGAAGTCCATTTATTAATATTTTCAGTTGGATGAGGCCTAAGTATAATATTTACATCTTTAAAATCATTCACTAAATTTTCTAAAACTTTATCGTATTGTTTTTCCATTTTTGAAATTAACAATAAAATACCATCCATGAATTCTTTTTGTTTTAGGTTTGGTGATTTTCCAAGAGCTTCAACAAAAGATCTTTCATAACCAGCTTTTCCCATAACATGATTTGATGGAAAACTAGTTGGAAAAAAAATATAATTTTTATATTTTTTTTTTATTAAATTACTTATCAAGCATTCATTCGATTTTTCTCCTAGTAATTTTAAAAACTGTATCCTAGGATAGCCACATATCAAAATTTTGTTCTTAATTGCATTTATCTGATAATTATTTTCTAGTAATTTATATTGTCTTTCATTTAATAAAATAAGAAAGTCAACTAAATCTAGACATTTTTGTCCATATCTAAGATGCAACTTATACTCATCTTCCCACTGCAAAATTCCTTCCTCATCAATACACACGAATTTATGCCCATAAGATTTTGTTTTTCTTATTAATTTTTCATCTGAAGCTACTATGCTTTTATAAATAACGATTCCTTGTGAAAATTGATTTATATTTTCAAAAAAGAAATTTCTATCTAAAATGAAAGCTCTAAACCCTCTTTGAATTGCATAACTAGACAAAAGTAACTTGCTCTCAAATTCTCTGTCTGATATTTCATACAAACAATATAAGTTTTTTTTTTTCATTATGTTAACTTAACAAATCTAATAAACATAAAAATAATATTTCTAAAAATCCTAATAAATGGAACATAAAAATTTTTAGCATTTAGAAAATATTTAAAAGAAGCTTTAAAATCATAAAATATAGTCATCAAGTCAATTTCTTCACTTACTCTATAACTTATCAAGCAAGCTTTTAAATTTGAAAAAATAATTTTTTTTTCCCTCAATCTCATCCACAATTCAATATCCTGACATTTTTTAAAATTTTCATTATAAAAATTGCCCTTTTTAAAAATTTTTTTTTTATAACAAATTGATGGATGTATTAGAGGATTTTGAAAAATTATTTTTTTTTTAATTTCTTCACTATTCTGTGGCAGGTTTGTTTTGCCAAATGGTGTACCATCCTTTTTAATTAAAATAGCATTCGATCCCAAAACATCGACATGCTTATGATTATTCATATAATTTACCTGTTTTTCTAACCTTTTATTATGCGAAATGTCATCGGAGTCCATTCTAAAAATCAAATCATATTTAGATAGTCTTATTCCTTTGTTCAAGGATGCAGCTAATCCTAAATTTTTTTTATTATTTATGATTCTTATCCTTTTGTCTTTTTTTTTAAATTCTTCAAGAATATTGTTTATTTCTAGATTTTTTGGATTATCATTAATTATTATAAGTTCATAAAAATTATAAGTTTGATTTAAAATACTCATTATGCTTTTTGATAAATAATTAGTTTTTTTGAAAACAGATATAATTATGGAGACATACTTATATTTTAACATTGTTGTAATAAATAACTTGAATGACTAACATATAAAACTAAAAAAATGAAAAAAATAATTATAACCGGTGCTTGTGGCTTTATAGGATTTCATCTTTGTGAGCTTTTCTTAAAAAAAGGTTTTTTTGTAATTGGAATAGATAATTTTAGAAATACATATGATAAAATCTATAAAAAAACCCGTTTTAATATTCTTAAAAAAAAAAAGAAATATAAAAATCCTTAAAAAAGATATTTCCAAAATGAATAACCTAAATTTTAAAAAAGTAGACTTAATTATTCATTTAGCAGGCGAAGCTGGAGTAAGAGATTCCATCAAAAGACCAAATTTTTATATTGAAGAAAATACTCAAAATACAATTAAAGTATTCGAGTTCGCAAAAAAAAATAAAGTTAAAAATATTTTTTATGCATCATCAAGCTCTGTTTATGGTAATTGTAATACTTATCCATCTTCTGAAAATCTAGTTATTAATAAACCAATATCAATTTATGGTTTATCTAAGACGGCATGTGAGTTAATTGCTTATTACTACAATCATATATTCAAAATAAACTCTATAGGTTTAAGATTTTTTACAGTTTATGGTCCTTTAGGTAGACCAGATATGTCAATGAATATATTTATAAAATCAATTCTAAATAAAAAAAATTTTTATCTTAATAATTATGGAAAAAATTATCGAGATTATACCTACGTAGATGATATTATAAAATATATATATTCTTGCTACTTAAAAACTGCTAAGAAAAAAAATTATTTTGAAATATTCAATATCGGTGGAGAAAAAAATATTAGACTTGATAAACTAGTTAAATTAATTGAGAAATCTCTTCAAATTAAAGCGAAGTTTAAATTAGCACCTAAAATCAATTTAGATCCGGTAAAAAGTTTAGCAAACAATAAAAAAATTAAAAAATTTACTAATCGAAATTATAATACAACAATTAGGGAAGGAGTAAAAAAAACAATTAAATCCTATTTAGATTTAGGAATTTAACTGTCATATTCATTTATTTCTTTTGAAGTTAAATTAACTTCCCCATATTCTCTCTCTATTCCGTCTATATCAATTTTATGCCATTTTTTTTTCTTTATTTTCCAAATATTTTTATCTCTAAATTTGTCTGCAGTTCTCCAAAAATCTTCCTCTTCTAAATCAATATATTTCAACCAATAATTTAGATCATCTGATACAACGTGATCATACTTCAAAACCATCTCTATTCCTTTTTGTCTATCCATATATCCATCTCTTATATCTTTGGAAGCATGATCGGATGCTCTTCCATATCCAAATTTAATAAATTTTAGTAAATCATGAGCTCCGTTTTCATATCTATCATCAAGGTTTGAGAAATTTCTGTAAGTTCTCTGGAATGGTTTTTTTGACGGTTGCCAATTATATTTGCTCATCATAAGCTTCACATGTTTATTTGGATCCCATCTAAAAAAATTTCCAATATAAATTCCTTTTACATTAGACTTAACTATTTCTTTATCTGTAGGATATTTTGCCCATTGCATATCTTTTTCAGATAAACTCTTATCTTCTTCTAAAAAATCATACCATTCATATCCTCTTAACCCATGTTCATGTCTTACTCTTGCACTAAACTCTACAAAATCATTTGGTTCGTACATACCTGAAATATCCCACGCAATTTCCCCCCAAACAATTAGAGGGATATTAAATTTACATGCTATTTGTATTGGAGCAGTAAAAATCCCACAATGATTTTGCCAGTTCATATCTCCCATTTTAAAAAAAGCTAATCTATTTAGTTTTTTCAAAACCTCTATACTTGGTCCCCAAACTAAATGATCAGCATTAAAAACATGCCTCATTCTATCTCTATTATAATCTCCTTCGGGTAGAAAATTATTACCATGATAGGTAACTAATAATGGCTTTAAACCATATTTTTCAACAATTATGTGCGTTTGATAATAACTATCTTTTCCTCCGCTAACGGGGATAATGCAGTCATAATCACTTTTATTTCTTTTCTTAACATCTAAAATTATTTCCTCAAATCTCTTTTCTCTCTTGCTCCAATGATCTTCCGATAAACTTTTAAATTTTTTAAATGTCTTACAAGAGGTACAAACACCATCTTCAGCAAAATTGATGTTGACTGCAATTTCCGGATAAACACATTCTTTACAATATTTCATAAATCAATCAAATCCGGTTTTCTAAAATTTAAATTTTTTTCATATAAAAACTTCTTTGTATAGTAAACGCTTTGATCTTTATAGTGAAAAAAATTTGCAGCAGCAATTGCATCAACATCAGTTTTTTTCACTGCATTGTAAAAGTCATTTTCATTACCCGCACCACCACACAGAATTAAGGGAATTTTTAAATTTTCTTTAAATTTATTTGTAAATTCTATATCGTATCCCTTTCCTTGACCATCTCTATCAATAAAATTTAAAAGTATTTCTCCTGCACCTAAATCTTCAACTTCCTTACTCCAAGATATTGAATCACGTTCTGTATTTTCTTCCCCACCATTAACAAAAACTTTATAATTATTATTAATTTTTTTAACATCAATTGAAATTACTATACATTGAGAACCAAATTCTTTTGCTGCATATTTAATAAATTTTTTATCCCTAAATGCATATGTGTTTATTGAAACTTTATCAGCACCTTCTTTTAATCTTAATTCTATATCATTTAAATTCTTAATTTTTCCACCTACTGTTAGAGGCATAAATGATACTTTTGAAACATCTGAAATTATTTCTATGAAATTTTTTCTGTTTGGATAATTTTGATCATTTCTTTTTATGTCATAATTATTATCTTTACTTATATCCAAGTAAATAAGTTCATCAGAACACCATTCACTTAATCTTTTCACTGTTTGTAACGGATTACCTAAATTCTGATATTCCTTAAAAAGTTTACTTTGTACAACCCAGCCATTTTTTAATAATACTATTGGAATTAATCTTTTCTTTAACATTTATAAATTTATAAAATTTTTTAAAATCAAAAGCCCAGTTTTTTGACTTTTTTCTGGATGAAATTGTACTCCAAATATATTTTCTTTCTGTACTGAGGATACAAAATCTTGATCATAATTCGTTACTGAAAGAATATCTTTATCATTCTCAACTTCAAACACATAGCTATGAACAAAATAAAAATAAGTTTCATCTTCTAAACCATTGAATAAATCTGAGTTTTTTTTTATTTTCAAATTATTCCATCCTACATGTGGCAACCTAAGTAACTTTGCATCTAACTTAATAACTTTACCTTTTATATAATTTAAACCACTGCTTTCTTCAAATTCATATCCAAATGAAGAAAGAATTTGCATCCCAACGCAAATTCCTAAAAATGGTTTTTTTTTTATCATTATTTGATCGAATAAAACTTCAATCAATTTTTGCTTATTTATTTTTGACATTAAATTCTTATAAGCTCCAACACCTGGTAATATTAGATGAGTACTTTCTTCTAAGTCTTTTTTATCATTAGAAATTTTTATAGAATAATTTAAATCTTTTATTGCATTATACACAGATCTTTGATTTCCTGACTCCGTGTTTATAATACAAACTTTTTTCACAATTAATAAAAGTCTTTTAAAGAAATTCGATCGCCTGGTTTCTTAGATTTATTCAATTTTCTTCCAATTATTTTTCTGTAATATTTTGGCTTCAAGCTAAATCCCGGTCTAATTATTCTTACGTTTGTACCATCTATACAAGTATCTTTTTTAATATTTTTGGTTACGTAGATTGATCTCTTAAATTTATTTGATTTTTTTTCAGAATTTGAAATTTTAAATTTTTTTATACCAATAGTTTCTGAAATAAGATTTCCTTGAAAACATAAATCCCTTAAATCTTTAAAATTTATTGAAAATTTTGCATCTAATGTTTTTTCCTCAGGATAGTTAAAATGTTTTTCTATGACTACAGCTCCTTGAGCAATTGCTGACAATGATCCCAAAATACCTTTTGTGTGATCAGAAAATCCAACTAAACAACCAAATTTTTTTTTAAAATCATTTATATTTGTCAAATTACAATCTTTAAAATTTGCAGGATATGCACTCACACAATGCAATAATATCAGTTTTTTAAATTTTCTTTTTTTAAAAAAATTTATGATTTCAGTTATTTCTTTAATCTCAGTTGCACCTGTTGAAAGTATAATGGGTTTATTTTTCTTTATAATTTCATCAAGTAAATTGAAATAATTATTTTCAAAAGATGAAATTTTATATGCAGGTAAATTAAAATTTTTTTCTAAAAATCTAAAACCTTCAATGTCAAATACAGATGTAAAACATGTAATTTTTTTTTTTCTTGCATAGTTAAAGATTGGTTTGTGATATTCATATGGTAAATGAGCTTCTTTATAAAGATCAAATAATTTTGCGTCTTTCCACAAACCGTCTTGAATAATAAAATCCTTCTTATTTATATCCAAAGTCATACTATCAGGCGTAAAAGTTTGTAATTTAATAGCAGATGCACCAGCAAATTTAGCTGCATCTATCATTTTAAAGACCTTAGTTAATTTTTGTTTGTGGTTACAAGATATTTCAGCAATTATGTAAGGATTATCTAAATTAGATATTCTTTTTTTATCTATATTAATTTTATTTTTAAAAAAACTCATAACCTCTATTTTCTATTTTTAATACTCTAGTATTCCATCCTTTTTTTAAAATTTTTTTGTAATTTTTGAAATCTTTTAAGCCATAATATGTTCCAGAAGTGTCTTGTGCAAAAAATTTAATTTTTCCATATATAATATTTTCTAAATTAATATATAATAAATCTACTAAAGATTTTTCAAGTTTATTGTATGTACTTTTTAAGGTTGATCTTTTAGTTAATTTGAAGTTCACTATTCTTTGATCGATTATTTTTCCAGTATCAATATTCTTGTCAATAAAATGTAAAGTAACTCCTTTTGGAGTGTCATAAAAAAAACTCCAGAAGTTTGGAATTGACCCCCTATTCCAAGGCAAAAATGATAAATGACAATTAATAATTTTGTTTTTATACAAATTCACAAATTTCTTTGAAAAAATTTTTTTGTATCTAAAACATATTATTAAATCATATTGATTTTTTTTAATTAAATTTTCATCAATTACTTTAAAATATTTTAAATTAGTTTTTTTTTTTAAATAATTAATTATTTTTGATTTTCTTTCTCCTAAAAATAAAATTTTTTTCATTCTATTTATTTAGATAAATTTTTTAAAAGTTTAGATATTTTTTCATCTTGGAGATTTATTTTTTGTAATATTTTTTTTGATTCTTTTGGTGCATATTTAAAACTTATCCTTAGTAAATCCATCCAATTTTTATTATTGATTGATCTTGCTTTTTGTATTAGAGAAATTGTTTTTTTATAATTCATGATTTAATTTTATGTAAAAACTTTAATAGACTTAAATCTTCAATCTCATCTACATCAATTAAAAATTGAGAGTCAAGTATATTTAATTTTAAAGGACAAAAATTATTATTAAGAATTTTAGTATTTTTTAACCATACGCGTGCATTTGCTAAATAAAATTGTCCTGCATCATAAAAATATCTATTTGAATCTTGAGTTCTTTTATTTGCATTTTTATTAATTAAAATTTTTGCTTTAAAATTATTCAAAACCTTAATAGCTCTATTTATTGGATGTTCATATTTTTTTATGGGCACGATTATAAGTTTTTCTTTTTTCTTTAATTTTTCAAATGCTTTTTTATAGTGTTTTTTTTCAAGAAATATTGAAGTCGGAAATGTACAGCAAATATTATCCTCAAAAAATTTAAATTTATTTATTGTATACTTTATTACTTCAATTATTGTTGCGTTTCCACTTGATAAGTTTGAATTTCTATAATCAAAAATAATTTTTTTGTTTGTTTTAAAATTATTTTTTTTTAAATAATTTTTGTTATCAGTTGTTATAATTATTTTATTAAAAATTTTAGTTTTTAAAGCGTTTTCAACTACATGATCTATAAGCATTTTACCTTCTAATTTAAAAAAATTTTTTTTTTTAATCCTTTTACTTCCTAGCCTTGCAGGAATAATTAGTATTTTTTTTGAAGGCATATTTTTAAAATAGTTTTAGAAATTTTTAGAATTTGATTTTTTTTTAATTCAAAAAAAATAGGAAGTGAAACAACTTCAGATATAAATTTTTCAGTATTTGGAAAAAAAAGTTTTTGAAATTTATATTTTTTTTTATAATATGACTGATTGTAAACAGGGTTGTAGTGTATTTGTAAATTTATTTTATATTTTTTTTTTAAAAGTAAATAGAATTTTTTTTTACTTAAATTAATATTTTCAAACTTAATTCTCAATGGGTATAAATGATATGATGGTTTGCAGTGTTTATTTTTTTTTGGAATTAAAAATAAATCTTTATACTTTTTGAAAAAGTTGTCATATATTGCAGCAATTAATCTTCTTTTTTTAATGAATATATTTATTTTTTTTAATTGAGTAATGCCAATTGCACAATTTATATCCGAAATTCTATAATTAAAACCCAGATATTTTGTGTCTCTACCTAAACTTGCATAACCATTTTTTTTTTCAATAATTCCATGAGACCTTAAATAATCAAATTTTTTTTTTAATTGAAAATTATTTGTGATTAAACAACCTCCTTCACCTGTAGTGATATTTTTCACGGGATGAAAGCTTTGGGTAACTATGTCCGCATACTTTACTGCATATTTTTCACTTTTTTTATAAGAAGAACCTAATGCATGACAATTATCATTTATAAGATTAAATTTATATTTTTTTTTTAAATGATATAATTTTTCCCAATCACAAGTATTCCCATAATAGTCAACACCTATGACAGCAGAAATTTTTTTATTTTTAGATTTATATTTTTTTATAATTTTTTCTACTTGTTTAGGATCTATTGTTCCATCATCTTTAATATCAGCTAACTCTAATCTAGCATTACTGTACTCTATTGCATTAGCAGTTGCGATAAATGTTAGTGGTGTTGTAATGATTACAGAATTTTTATCCCATCCCAATGAAATTCCTGCTATGTGTAGCGCTGCAGTTCCATTACTTACTACTGTACAATATTTAGATCCAAAAAAAAAATTTAATTTTTTTTCAAATAGTTTAACGGTTGGGCCTTGAGTAAGATTTTCTGATTTTAGAACTTTAATAATACTTTTAATGTCTTCTTTATCTATATAATGTTTTCCATAATTAATCATAATTTTTAATTAAATTAGATAAATCCTTAGATGTTAAAAAATTTACATTATTACCACTATCATATCGAAAACCTTTTTTAACTATTTTAGGATAATTGCTAACAGTAAATTTTTTTAAATATTTACTTTTACTCCAATTTAAAAACTTAGAAACAGGTAAAATGACATAATGATTATTCAATTCTAAAACATTATGAGAATCATTTTCTGTTATCAATTCTTCATGAATTTTTTCACCAGGTCTTATTCCAACAAACTTTAATTTTTTTTTAGGATCTATTGCTTTTGCAAGATCCAGAATGCTATAAGAAGGAGCTTTAGGAACAAAAATTTCTCCACCCCACATTTCTTTAAAACAATCAATTACAAACCTGCCAGCTTGTTCAAGCGTGATGTTAAATCTAGTCATATTCTTATCAGTAATGGGAAAATAATTAGATTTATCTCTTAAATTTAAAAAAAAAGGGACAACAGACCCTCTACTTGCAAAAACATTCCCATATCTCACCACAGAAAATTTTACTTTTGAATTATTATAATTATTTGCAGTTACAAACATTTTGTCAGAGGTTAATTTTGTTGCCCCATACAAATTTATTGGTGCGGCAGCCTTATCAGTACTTAACGCAATAACTTTTTCCACGTTAGATTGTAAAGATGCATCAATTACGTTCTGAGCACCATGAATATTTGTCTTTACTACCTCAAAAGGGTTGTATTCAGCTGAAGGTACTTGCTTTAAAGCTGCTGCATGAACAACATAATCCACACCTTTAAAAGCAAACTTAACTCTTTCCGTATCTCTCACATCTCCTAAAAAATACCTAATTTTTTTATCATACCTTTTAAATATTTCATAATTTTGCATTTCAAATTGTTTAAGTTCATCTCTACTGAATATAAGTACTTTTTTTGGCTGATAATTTTTTAAAATTAATTCTGCAAAAAATTTACCAAAACTTCCTGTTCCTCCGGTAATCAATACTACTTTATTTTTTTTCATAAAATTGAATTGTTTAATTATATTTATAGTGATTATAGTTTTAAATTAAATAATTTGTTGTACTATAGCTAAGTATGAATAACAATTTAAAAATAAGAAATTTATCTAAAAAAAAAATTTGGGATTATGAGAACGGCTTTTATCTATTTTCATCAGTATCAAGAATTAACAAACTACTTTCGCATTACGAATTATATAAAATGATATTGGGGCTCCCAGGCCATATTTTTGAATTAGGCGTATATAAAGGAGCATCATTAATTCGTTTTGCAACATTCAGAAATCTTTTAGAAAATGATCTTTCAAGAAAAATCTTAGGGTTTGATGCTTACGGAGAGTTTCCTAAAAAGAAATTAAAAATTAAAAAAGATTTAAAATTTATAAAAGAGTTTCAAGGTGCTGGAGGATTTGGTTTTTCAGAGAAAGAAATTAGAGATGTTATGGATCTCAAAAAATTTCAAAATGTTGAGTTAATAAAAGGAAATATCTTCACAACTATACCAAAATATTTAAAAGATAATCCTGAAGTTAGAATTTCATTTTTGCATTTAGATCTCGATGTAAAAGAACCTACTGAATTTGCTTTAGAACAGTTGTATAATAAAATTGTTCCAGGTGGCCTAATCGTCTTTGATGATTATAATGCTGTTTCTGGTGAAACAATAGCAGTTGATAAATTTTTAAAAAAAAAGAAATTAAAGATAGAAAAACTACCTTACTACAATGTTCCCTCATTCTTAAGAAAGCCAATTAGATAATTATTTGTCACACTAATTCAAAATGAATGTTCAACAAATCCTGATTTTTTTTCAGGGAAAAATGTAGAGTAAATATTCAAATCCTCTAATTTTTCACCAGTGAATACATACCACAAATTGTAATTCTGAGATTTAACTGGCAAATATTTCATTGCATCTATTTTGGTATTATTTTTAATGTATAAATTTTTCTCGATAAGTTTTCCAAATTCACTATAGATTTGGAATTTTATTTTTCTTCTTTGCACGGTGTTTTTTCCAAAATTATTTAAAAAAATTGAAATAAAGCTTCTTCCCTTGTCAAAACCAGGTTTCAACAATCCCCAATGCCAATGACACGGGACTTTTAAGTAGTCCTCAATAAAAATTCCAGTAGAACATTCACTTTCTAAAATATTTTTTTTCCACTTTCCAATTGTTCCAGCTACCAGCCTAGAAGGTAAACAACTATCTGATTTTACAATCGTAGAGTTCATTGATTTAGTTTTAAATTGATATCTTGAGTTATTTTTATATTTTTTTTTATTAACTAGAATTTTTTTGCGTGTTTTAACAGGATAAATTACACTATGGCTTTGTGGTAATTTAGGATTATTTATAAAACCAATTTTTCCATTTGAGTCAGGTTGTTCTATTTCAGAAAAATCAAAATTTGAATGCGTAAATTGCATCTCTTTTGAATTTTCAATACCTTCATTATCCTCAATCAAAAAATTTCCACACATCATTCTTGGAAAAACGCCAGATAAACCATCTATAAAGATTTTTGCATCACCATTTTCACCATCTAAATGACTTATTAAATTTTTAAAATAATTTTGTGGAATTACTAATAAAGTTGAGAATGGATTTATTTTCTGTTGAAATTTGCATTGAATAGTTTTTCCATATTTATTCCTACATTGTATTTTAATATTTAATTTTAGTTTAAATTTGCCACCATGTAATACAGCAAAAGATTTTACTAAATTAGTATCTCTTAGGGTCCAACCACTTTCGATTGTTTTTGGTAAATCAATATTTGAACTTAATTCTTGATTTTCTAATCTTCTTCCATATGTATGTATAGCGCATACGCTATTTGAGGTTTTTATGGCAGATACCACCGCACAAAAAGGAACTGCTAAATTATGCTTTGATTCAAAGAATATATAAATAGAGCAAGTTAAGTTGATTTTAAAATAATCACTTAACCTAAAAATATAATTTTTAGGTTTATTAATGTTTAACTCTAAAGATTTTATTTTATATCCTCTCAAAGATCTAATTTCTACTTTCGCAACAACATCTTTCAAATTTCTTTTCAAAAGGAAATGATTCAATAAGGATATTTCAGTGTCTATTTTTTTTTCATAATTTAAAATAGCAAAAAAAACTGTTGAAGATTTTTTAAAAATTGTTTTTTTTTGGTTTTGCTTATTTCTGAGTGTTGAAACAATATGTATATTTCCCATAACAAATTCAACTATATAAAAAATTTTTACTTTATCAAGTTGCTAAAACAATATTTTAGAGTAACTATTATAATATAATGGATCATGTGTCTTTTTTTATCTGCAATGCCTATGGAGAAACGATAGAGGCATCTAAAATTTTAGAACTACAAAAAAATAATAGAAAAATAAATATTATTTTTTTTAATAAAGGATTTGAGAATGATTATGCCAATGACAGTTTATTAAAAAGTATAGTAAAAAATAAAAAAATTAACATTATTTTTCTAAACAACTATATAAGTAAAATTTTCATTACTTTTTTTTATATTTTTTTTTCAAAAAAAATTTATATTTCAGACGATATTTATGAACATTATTCTAAATTCATTAGTCTTTCTTGTAATTTTTTTATAAAAAAAAAAATTCTATTCAAACATACTGCGTCTCCATATTATTCTAGAAATATTTATCCCTTACCTAGGAATTTTTATAGAGATTTTAATTCGAAAGTTATAATTTTTAATGATCATGATTATAATTTTTTTAAAAATTGTGGATATAAAAATATCAAATTAATTAGATCAAAAAAAGACATTCATGAAGCAACAATTAAAAAAATTGATAGTAATTTGAAATTTAAAAATTATATTTTAATTTTAAGTTACAGAATTCACGAAGTATTCTCACTAGCTAACAAAATAGCACATTATAAAGATCTTTTTAAAATTTTAAAAAAAACAAAAATTAAAGAGGTTTATATCAAACCTCACCCATCAGAAAAGAAATCTGAAATCGTTAGAGTATTAAAGTATATTAATAATGGAAAAATAAATATTCACATCTCGTTAGAGAATATTCATATTTTAAGTAGATATAGCAAGATTACAATCGGTTTTGGTACTGGTGGAGTATTAATACCTTTTTTTGAGGGAAGAAAATCAATAATTTATTATAAAAATATTAGTAAATATCTAAAATATCACCAAGTAATGAATAGTTATGAGCCTAAAAAAAGTGGTATAAAAATTTTTACAAATGAAAAACAATTAAAAAATTATTTTAAAATTTTAAAATAATTTTTTGAGTTTTCTAGCAGGTGAACCAACATAAACACCTGATATTTTCAAGTCTTTTGTAGCATTAGCATGACTTCCTAAATAAATACTCTTTGAAATTTTTATTTTTGGATTTAAACTGGAATGTGACCCTAAAAGTATGTTGTCACTAAGCTCAGAAGCTCCTAAACATGAGCTATAGGGTGATAGTGTGCAAAAATTTCCAATTTTTACATCATGAAATAGTGAAGAATAAGCGTTAAATACACAACCTTTTCCAATTTTAACGTTGTTTTCTATTAGCACATTAGGGCCTATTATTAAACCTTCGTTATTTAATAATTTTTTTTTATTATAAATTAAAGCACTTGGATGAACATAATTTGAAAAAATTATTTTTGGAAATTTTTTTTTTAAGTTAAGATAGATTCTTTTTCTAAGAAAAGGATCTCCAATCGCTAAAATATAAATAATATTTTTTTTATATTTGAGATCTCTTATTTTACCTAAATTTTTTAACATTGTAGAACTTTTATAATCATCATAGAGACCAATTATTTTGTATTTATTTTTTTCTAAAAGCATCCAAGTAGCAACTTGAGTTGACAACCCTTTACCACCAATAAAAATTACTTTTTTCATATTTTTTTAAAAAGTAAATTCATACTAGATTTCCAAAAAGCATGTTTAATAAAAATATTAGGAAAAATTACGTTTAAAATAAATTTAAGATGATCATAAAAAAAACTACTATAAGGGGATTCAAGATAAGGAAATTTTTTATCAATTATTTTAAAACCATTGTTTTTCATCGCATTCAACAAATCTTTATAACCTGGAATATAAAAATTCCTGTCTAAATCTAGTATTGGTAAATTTCCCTTAAGCTTATACAAAATAGAGTCTGTATTAGGTGTGGCTAAAAAACAAACGTACCCACCTTTTTTCAAAGATTTGTTACTTTCTTTTATAAATCTAAATGGTTCATCAATGTGCTGTATCGTTCCTCTAAATATTATCAAGTCAAAATAATTTTTAGAATTAAAAATATTTTTTTTAAAAGACAGTATTTTCCTAGCTTTTTTCTTAGCAAATTTATTTGTCTCCATTCCATATATTTTACCACTCCAATTGAGGGAGCCCGCAAATTCTCCAGTGGAACATCCTACATCGCATAGATTTCCTTTTTTTATATGTTTAAAAATAAATTTCTTGTCTAATTTAAATTGTAGTTGACGGTATTTATCATTTCCCAACCTTTTTTCAAAATATGAATTATCATAGTAACAAAGTTTTAAAGGCTTGTAATTCATATTAAACAATTCGCTTGATTAATTTATTTTTTAATAAAATGTTAATATTTTTTTTAATTTTAATAATACTAATCTTCAAGATTTCAGAAATCTCATCTACAGATTTTTTGCCATCACAATAAGCTATAATATCTAAAATATCTTTATTTTTTATCTTTTTATTTTTTATATAGCTACTAAAATCAGTATATAATTTTCTTTTTAGCAAAAAAGGTTCACACTTAATTAGTGTCTGATAAATTTCTTGATTTTCAAAGCTCTGTAAACATTTTTTTATGTAATTAAAACTTTCTTGTAAAATTTTACCATTAGTAATAGTTAAATTATCTAAGGATGTATGATATTCTTTAAACTGCGAATGCTTAGATCTACAAAGTGAGCCAATTGGAAAGTTAATTTGAGGACTGCAATACTGTCTTTCATCGCTACCTCTGCTTAGAAAATTATAAATTTTTCTCTTTTTATATTTTTTTAAAACTTTTTTTGTTAAAAAATTTGTAATTGAATGATCTTTTGATTCAATGAATGTAAATGGCCCATTATCACCTAAACAAGTTAATGTATAACCTCCTATTATATTTTTATTTATTTTTTTAAAATTTTTTTTTAAGAAAACAATAGAACCAATAGTTTCAGGAATAAAAATAATTCTATATGAAAATTTCCTTTTTTTTTTCATTAACCATTTTGAAATACTTAATAAAATAGTTGGTCCAGAGAGCTCATTACTTACCATTGATGGGTGGCAAATGTTTGCTGATAATAATATCTCTTTTTTAGATTGTCCTCTTAAAAAAATTTCACCATAATTTAATTTACCCTTTTTAAGTTGGCTATCAATAAACACCTTATAACTGTTACTGTTGAATAACTTCATTTGATTATATGCAACACAAAATCCCCAATCTTTTTTATAATAAGATGTAACGTAAGGTATTGCTTTAGGGTTGTTCTTTATTGTAAATATTTTTTTTAATAGATCTTTTTTGCTTATTATTTTATTAACTTTATGTGAATATCCAACTACATGAAGGTTATTTTTCTTAAAATCTATTATCTTTTGATTTTTGTTATTACTTATCCATGCATTTTTTATTTCCCATTGTAATGGGACTTTCCAGTCATAGACTTTTGAATTACTTGAAACAGAAACTATTTTTAAATTTTTAATTTTCTTTTTAAAATATTTTAAAGTATCTAAAGTACCTCTTCCGGTTAAACTTCTATTGAGATAAAATAAATTTTTTATGTCTTGATAAATATTGTTGCCTATCACTTTAATTATTTTTTTCTATAATTTTCTTTAACGTATTCAAAGTATGATGACCATTCTCCTACATCGGACCATTGGTCTCGATTAATTAAATAAACCTTTAATTTATATTTTTTTTCTATAGTTTTTTTTAATAATTCATTCATATCTAGATTTTGATTATTTTTTATTAAATCTAAAATTTTATAATTCAAAATATATGTTCCTGTATTAATGAAGTTTTCAAAAATTGGCTTTTCTGTAATTTTTTTCAAATTTTGATTTTTATCAATATCACAAACACCAAATGGTATTGAAATTTTGCTAGTACTGCACACAATAGTGATATCATTGCTATTTTTTAAATGATACTTCAAAATTTTTGAATAATCATAACTTATTAAAGTATCACAATTAGTTATTATATAATTTTTATATCTAAATTTTTTTAACATTTTCAATCCACCAGCTGTTCCTAATGGTTTTTTTTCAGTTAAAAATTTAATCTTTTTGATATTTTTAAGTAACGCTTTAATTAAATTACTTTTATAATGAGTGATTAAATAAAAATTTTCTAATCCATATTTTTTAAATTTTTCAAGAATTATTGAAATAATTGGACTACCATTCACGGGCAACAAAGCTTTTGGCAAATAATTAGTATAAGGTCTCATTCTTGTACCATATCCACCTATCATAATTACTACTGGTACATTAGAAATTTTGATTTTTAGGGTGTTGGTTTCAAATTTATTTTTTTCAATGATATCAATTAATTTTCTATTTTTAATTACTGGCAGAATATCAAATTTATTTTTTTTAAAAAAATTTTTTATATCTGAAGTTCTGTATTTTTCTTCAACATAATCAAAATTTTTATTAGCAATTTTTATTATTGCATCATCCAGATTGATTTTTTTTTTTAAAATATATTTTCTTATATCTCCATTAGTAACTATCCCAACAATATTTTTACTTGTGTCATAAATAAAAAAAATTCCTTTTTCATTTTTATTAAATAGAAACATTGCTTTCTTTATTTTTGTATTTTGGCTTATTAGATAGTTTTTTTTAATCATAAGATTAAAGTATATTATATTTTGAAACTAAATATTTGCAGTAATTTAAATCTTCTTCAGTGTCAATATCAACTGAATTTATATCTTTCATTATGTATGCATAGGTTTTTTTAAAATAATAACTTTTGGTTTTTTTAATTTTATCATAATTAAGAATATATATTGCACCATTGGGTACATAAGAATTTAAATTTTTTACATTATTCATTATTTTTTTTTTATTTAAACTAGATAGCTTAATAATTTTTTTTTTACTAGTTAAATTAAATTTCCAATTTGAAATGTCTTTTTTTAACTTTTTACAAGATATAAGAGAGTCAACCTTTAAATCTCTATAAACTTTAATTGCTTCATCTATATGTTTATGATTTCTTAACGGAGAAGTTGGCAATAAAACAACAAAGTCTTTGTTGGATTTATATTTATTCAAAATTTTTTGGTATTCATATAAATAAACATCGATAGCTTTTGAATTGTCCTTTGACAAGTTATTTGGCCTAATACCCAAATTTTTTACATCAAATTTGCTCGCATATTTAATTAATTTATGGGAGTCACTTGATATAAAGACATCTTTTATCAATTTTGACTTTTTTGCAGCCCTAATAGTCCAGTAAATTAGAGGTTTTTTATTTAAATATTTAAAATTTTTATCATTTAATCTCTTAGATCCTTTTCTTGCTGGTATTATAGCGATCATTTCTCTAAGTCTTTAAAGGATAACTGTTCATCTTGATAAATTTTTCTGTTTATTCTTTTTCCAATTAGTTTATTTAAAATTTTTGGTTCTAATCCATCACCTGGTCTCTTAAATGTCAAATATTCCCTCTTAAGAATTTTACCTTTTTCAATATTTAAGTTTGCTACAATGCTTCTTCTAAATGCAACTTTTATATTATTTCTTTCAACTTGAATAATATCTTTTTTACCAAGTGATTTATTATAATTTTTTCCATATTCAGCAATATTTCTTAAATCTTCTGGCAATATTGAAACCTTATGATCCCAACCTTTCATACTTTGATCAATAGTAAAATGTTTTTCTATAACTTTTGCTCCTAAATTTATTGCAGTTATTGAATGATGAAATCCAAGTGAATGATCAGAAAAACCTACTGTATAATTTTTGAACTTTTTATTCAATGTTGAAATTCTACTTAAATTTATTTTGTTAATTGGTGTTGGATATATTGATACACAATGCAGAACCACAATTTTATTATTTCCAGTTTTTTTTATTACCTCTATTGCTTTTTTAATCTCATTTAAACTTCCCATGCCAGTTGATAAAAATATTGGTAATTTATACTTGGCGAAATGTTGAATAAGAGGGTAATTATTTAAATCCATTGATGCAACTTTTATAAATGGAACTTTCAAAACTTTTACTAAAAAATCACATTCTGAATAAGAGAAAGGCGTTGAATTAAAAATTATTCCATTTTTTTTTGAAAAATCATTTAATATTTTTGCTTGTTTTTTTTTTAGTGAATATTTTTTTACTATAGAAAATAAGCTTTCATCTTTTCTGTTTCTATAATCATCTTTCAAAAAATAATTCTGTTTATAATTTTTTTTGAAAACAAACTGTTTTCATCCCATGATTGAAATTTTACACAATCAGCTCCATTTTTTTTTGCTAATAATATTAATTTCTTTGCTAATTTTAACGATCCATTATGATTAGATCCAATTTCAGCAATTATAAATGGTTTTGAACTTGCATGAAATTTATGATTTTTAATATTAAATTTTATTTTTCCCACCATAATTTTTGTTTGTAGTTTCGATTATACTCAATTATTTCTTTAATTTTATTATGACTTAATTTGATTTTATTTTCTATATACTTGAAATATTTTTTTTCATTTAAATAATACTTGAGATAAGTTTTATTTATTTTTTTTAGATAAAAAAAGTTATTTTTTCTAATTTTTAGTAAATCGATATATTTTTTATGATCAACTTTTTGATATGTAAAGGTTTGATTGTTGTTATGTAGATTATAATATGTTTTTATTTTATTTTCAAACTTAACTGATTTTTTAAATGGTTCTAATAAAATCCAAAAATACCAGTCAAAAATTTTTATATTATTATTAATTTTATTAATAACTTTTTTCACATACTTAGACTTAATTGCAGTATTTGATAATCCAAATATATTACAATTTAAAATATTAAATTTTTTTTTTTTTATTAAATTGGCTATTTTTTTTTTTATAAAACTTTCATATAATTTATTTTTTTTTTTTAATAATTATTTGATTAATAACTATATCGTTATTTTTTAAATTTTTTTTTGTTAATAAAATTCTATTTCTACTAAAATAATCATCTGAGTCACAAAAAACTAGATAATCAAATTTATTTTTAATTGCAAATTCAATTAATTTTTTTCTGTTTAATATTATTTGATTAGTTTTTGAAAAAATTTCAATAACCTCAATTTTTTTGTTAAATTTATTTTTAAATTTTTTGAAGTTTTTAAAATTGTTATTTAAAATGATTATACTAAAATTTTTATCAATTTGATTATTTATGGAAGCTATAAACTTATTTAGATATGGTTCTACTAAAGGGTACCATGTAGTAAGTATTGTAGTTTTTTTCATTTGATATTTGGTGAACTTGGTAAATTTACAATACACTTATAAATTTTTTCTGTATTATCCAAGTTTCCTTTTAAATCAAATTTAAAATGATTAAAGTAATGTAATGGTATCCATCCAGGCTTGACATTTACATTTTTACTTATGCAATATTTTATAAAATTTTCTTTGGATTTTAATGAATTAAATTTTACTGTATTCAACCAGTAATTTGGATTATCACTTTTATTATGTGAACTAAATAATTTTACATCAGTTCCATCAAAAAATTCTTTGTATAAATAGTGGATATTTTTTTTTAAATTAAGATAACCTTTGATTTTTTTAAGTTGGGAAATTCCTAATGCTGCATTTAAATTAGGCATTCTGCAATTAAAACCTAATTGATCATAATAATTATAATTTAACTTTCTTCTAACCAAAGAAGTTGTTGAAATATGTTTAAGTTTTTTGAAATAATTATAATTTTGAGTCAATATGGCTCCCCCACCTCCTGTAGTTATGATTTTATTTCCATTAAAACTTAAGATAGACATGTCTCCCTCTAATCCAGCATGCCTATTATTTTTAAATGAACCTAACGCTTCAGCTGCATCTTCAATAAAAACAATTTTATATTTTTTGCATAACTTTTTTAATTCTAAATTTTCACATGACAGTCCATATGGATGAACAGCAATACATGCTTTTATAACTTTTCTTGAAATTTTATTAATTAAACCTTTTTTAGTTAAAACTGTTTTTTTATTCAAAAAATCATCAAGTTTTGAAACATCTAATGATAGGTTGTTTTGTTCAATGTCAATAAATACAGGATTAGCCCCCAAATATTTAATTGGATTACATGTACCTACAAAAGTATAAGATGGAACTATAACTTCATCTCCATGGGTGACACCTGATGCATACAAGCTTAAATAAATTCCTGCGGTACCATTTGATACAGGTATTACATATTTTGATCCTGTGAAATTTGAAAGTTGGTTAGAAAATTTATCAATATTTTTTCCTATTGAGGAAACAAAACCTGACTTAATTGTATCATTAATTAATTTATAATCTATTTTATTAAACGATGGTTCATGCAATTCAATTTTTGATTTTGTCTTGTAAATTTTTTTAACAAAATTGACAAATTTTTTTTCTATCACTTTGTATATATATTTTTATATTGCTTTAAGTTTTCTTCATCTTTGAACCATTTTAAAGTTAGTTTAAGACCTTCCTCTAAAGAGATCTTGGGTTTTACGTTTAAAATATTAATCATTTTTTTATTATTACAAATAAGTCTTTCAACTTCAGATTTTTTTGGCCTTAACCTATTTGTATTATTTGATTTAATTTTAAATCTTACCTTCATTATCTGTAATATTTTTTTATATAAATCTTTTATTGAAATTTCTTTTCCTGACCCAATATTTATCTCTTGTCCTATTGATTTTTTACTTTTTATAATTCGTTCTATTATTTCACAAGTATCTGAAACATATGTAAAATCTCTTGTGGGTGTAATTTTTCCAAGCTTAACATGAGAATTATTTTTTAGAACTTGAGTTATTATTGTAGGTATAATTGCTCTACCTGATTGCCTAGGTCCATAAATGTTAAATGGTCTAGCAATAACAACTGGTAAATTATATGAATAATAATAACTTTTTGCAATTGCGTCTGATGCAATTTTTGAAGCGCTGTAGGGGCTTTGAGGTTTTTTTGGATGTTGTTCATCTATTGGAACATAATCTGCAGTTCCATAAATTTCACTTGTTGAAATTTGTATAAATTTTTTTACCTTATTTTTTAAAGCTGCATCACATAAATTAAAAGTTCCTTTAACATTTGTATCAATATATTGTTCAAAATTTTCATATGAATATGGTATCGCAATCAAAGCTGCAAAATTTACAATACAGTCAACTTTAGTAACCCGTTGACAAAAATTTTTATCTCTCAAGTCACCACAAAAAATTTTTACTTTATTGTTTTTAATTTTTTCTAACCATCCCCAATTGTTAAGAGAATTATATTGAACGGTGGCGTAAATATCATAATTTTTCTTAAGTAGTGTTTCAACAAAATGTGAGCCTACAAAACCATCTGCACCAGTTATTAATATTTTTTTCATATTTAATTTTCTAGTAATATTAAATTTTTTTCCAGTTTATATATATAGTCGAAATATTTTTTATGCATAATGTTGTGAGTAACTACTATAATTGTCTTATTTTTACTAATTTGTTTTATAATTTTAAAAAAATTTTCAGAATTATTACTATCTAAATGATTAGTAGGCTCATCAAATATCAAAATATCTTTATCTCTATACAATGCTCTTGCGATTCCAATTCTTTGCTTTTGTCCACCAGATAAAAATTTACCTCCTTCACCTACAATTTTGTTCTCATCAATAATATGATCGTCTAATTGGGAATTTTTAAGGCTTTTCTTTATTTTATTTATATTTAAAGTTTTTTCATCTAGGCCAAGCACGACATTGTTATAAATAGAATCATCAATTAAAAAAATTTCTTGAGGTATGTAAGCAATAGAGTTTTGCCATTCTTCTAAATTTCTTTGTAACTCTTTGCTGTCTAAAAAAATATTAGAATCTATCTTTATCACACCGCAGATAATATCAATTAATGTAGATTTTCCACTACCACTATGTCCATAAATTCCTGTAACAGAGTTAGCTCTAATTATTATATTAGCATTTTTAAAAATAATTTTTTTTGAATCATAAGAAAAATTTAAATTATTCACGGTTATTTTATCTTTTAATATAAATTTATTTTTATTTTTAATTTCAATATTTGATTTTTTAAATCGTTTGTTTTCAAAGAATTTTTTTATTAATTCATAACTTGGATTCGCTTGCTTAATTTGTGTCAACAAAATATTTAATTGGGTTAAGGATGGAATAATTCTTATAAAACAGACTACATAAAAGCTTAAACTGATTATAACACTCTCAAATTGTTCGTTTTTAATAATAAATGAATAATAAATTAAACCCAAAATTACTGATACCGAAACAATTTCAAGATAAATTCTTGGTAATCTTCTAACTAAATTTATTTTAAAATCAAAATCATTCATTTTACTTACTGTATTAGAAAAAAACTTTTTGAAAAAAGATTCTAATTTATAAATTTTAGTTTCTTTTATGGATCCAAAAGATTGAGATATATTTTCTATATATTTCGATCTATATGATTGAATTCTAAGTGCATAAATTTTTATTTTTCTTTGAAATAAAAAATAAAACAACAAAAAAGCTATGGAGAGTATAATTAATACTAAAAATGTAATTTTAAAATTGAATAAAAGTAAAGCTACTAAAATAATTATTAGAAGCATGACTTCTCTAACTATATTCATGACAGAATTTATAAATTGAAAACACATATTCAACTCAGAATTAAAATTTCTAAGTATCAATGAGGATTTAATTTGCTGTATTTCTAAATAATCAAGATTTAAATAATGTTCAAATAGTCGATAATTAACACTTTTTTGGAATTTTTTTTGTAAGCCACCATCGATAATAAAATTAATAATTTTAATTATACTTTTAACAATAAAGATACTCATTATAATTAATAATGTTAATTTTATTAATTGTTCTTTGCTTAAATTTATTATGAAGTTGTTTAAAAAATTTCTTAAACTTTGATTTTCGATAAATTCAAATGAATTATCAGATATAATTGAAAATAAAATTGGTATACTTGCCAGTGAAACAATTTCTAACAATGAAGTAATAATATTTAAAAATATTACTAAGTAGAAAGCAATTTCAAATTTATTCCCAAATTTTTTTAAAAATTTTACCACAAGTTAAAAATATAAATTGATATTAAGACTTTTTCTTACAAAATTTTTTTCAATAGTAAATTCCTCTACTGTATGCCATGAGGAGTCATTTCTTAAAAATCCATAAATATTTTTTTTCTTAAAAGGCAGAGTTATTTTTTTTAAGGATGTTTTTTTTAAATTTTCTTCTTCATTTTCAGATATTAAATGTTTGTTATTAATATTTTTTTTTTTTATTTATGTAAAATGTTGTACCAAGTTTATTAATTTCTTCTTCCTTTAAATTTTTATCTGGGAAATATAGCATCAAGCTAAGCATTTTCTGTCTGGAGTCTGTGTGTGGAACAATTTTTGCACCATTTTTTAAATACGAATACTCAATATCAGAAAAAATATCTGTAAATAAAAATTTATCTAAAAAATTCCTCTTTTTTTTTCCAAATCTTTTAAATCTAATTAATTTAATAAGATATTTTAAATCAAACAATCTAGTTATAATAATTTTATTAAACAAAGTTTGATAAAAAAATTTTATAAATTTTTTGTCAAAAATTTTTTCGTGTAGAAATTTTACCATTTTATTTTTTTCTAAAGTATCAAGATAAATTTTTTGCCTTGAATTAAATGAAAATTTTTTATGAAGACCCTCAATATCTTTTAAATTAAAATTTTCAAGTTTTGGAAAATTTTCATAAATAAAAGAATATTCATCATCAGATAAAAAATTTTCTATTTTAAAGATATAAAAAGGATTAGTTTGTATAAAATCAAATTTTATTTTTTTTGTTTCTTTAAATATATTAAACATAGAAAACTTACTCAATTTTTTTCATTAAAAAATTTTTTAATTGAGCTTACAATAAAATTAATTTCTTTTTCTTTTAGATATTGATTTATAGGTAAACTTAATATCTCATTTGAAAATTTATTTGTATTTCTTAAGTTAATTTCTTTAAAATTATTTTTCTTAAATGCTTTCATTTTATTGACAGGTAATGGATAATGTACTTTAGTCTCGATTCCTTTTTCTTTTAAATATCTCATCAATTTATCTCGATATTTTGTTCTAATTATAAAAAGATGATAAGAATGATATTTTTCTTTATTTTCCTCTGGAAGTATAATCGGTAATCCGCTTAATTTCTTTTTATAAATTTTAGCATTTCTGTTTCTTTGTCTAATCCATTTGTTTAAATACTTTAATTTTGTCAATAGAAATGAGGCATGAATTGTGTCCAGTCTCATGTTAAATGACCAAAAATCACATTCATCTCTATGTGGATGGCCATTATTTCTTGCAATTTTAAAATAGTTAAACAATTTTCTTGAATTTGTTACAACTATTCCCCCATCACCAAGGGTTCCTAAATTTTTTAATGGATGGAAACTAAAACAACCAACATGACCAAAAGAACCAACTGATTGATTTTTAAATTTACTTCCAATAGCTTGTGCACAATCTTCAATTAATTTTATTTTTTTTTCATTTGCAACTTTTTTTATTTTTTGAATATTAGATGGGTTGCCAGTAAGATGTACAGCTATTATTGCTTTAGTTTTTTTGGTAATTTTATTTTTTAAGTCATCTACATCCATATTCATTGTTTCATCTACATCAACTATTATAGGAATGCCGCCTGCTAAAACAATAGATGAAACAGTTGTCAAATATGTCATAGACACTGTTAGTACATGATCTCCTTTTTTTATTCCAAGAGCTTTAAGAGACAAATATAATGCAGAGGTCCCACTGGATACACCAACTGCATACTTGGTATTTGTTAATATGGATATTTTTTTTTCTAATTTTTCTACCTCTTTTCCTAATATAAAATTTCCGTGTGAAAAAACTCCGTTTAAAGATTTTAATAATTCATGCTTAATATTTAAATTTTCTTTTTGAACAGAAATAAATTTTATAGGTTTCATTTATATTTTAAATCTATATTTTTAAGAACTTCTAAATTGACATAATTTTTATCAAATGAGTTCTTATAAACTCCTTCATCAAATTGTTTACACAATTCTTCAATTGCTTTTAAAACAGAATACTGTGGTTTAAAGTTAAATTCGTTTATAATTTTATTTGAATTTAACCTATACGACCTATTATCAAAACTTTCTTCAATTTTTATTTCAATTTTTTTTTTATAATTTTCAAATATAAATTTTTTTATTAATTCTGCTATTTGTTTTACTTTAAGATTTTCAAAACCTACATTAAAAATTTTTCCATTAAATGAAGACCAGTCTTCAAAAATTAGTTTATGATATAATCTGCACATATCTTTAATATGTAGATTTGGTCTAAATTGCTCACCTCCAAATACTTTAATAAACCCTTTGTTAAAGGCAAAATTTGTTAAAATATTTACAGTTAAATCAAATCTCATTTTTGGACTTACACCACATATAGTTGCTGGCCTTAAAATAATGTACTGAAGTTTATTTTCATTATTTTTTTGAATAATTTCCTCACATTTTGCTTTATAGATATTGTACTGAGATACTGGCACCAACTCATTTTCCTCCGTAACATTATCTTCTTCACTAATTCCATAAACTGAAGCAGAAGAGGCAAATATAAATCTTTTCACACAACTTTCTTTAATTACTCTAAATTGATCAATAAATGAAAAATAATTTATCTCTTCAGCAATATCTTTTGTTAATATGACAGTGGGATCATTAGAAATACAAGCTAAATGAATGACGGTATCAATATTATTTTCATTTAGAGTTTTTTCCATTAACTCATGATTTCTGATGTCGCCCTTTATATAAGTAAAATTATTTGAATTTGGAAGATGTTCATCACCAAAAAAAGAAATATCATAATTAAATATTTTAAGATTTTGACTTAAAAGTGTTTCTATTAATAAGGACCCTACATATCCTGAACCTCCGATGATCATTAATTTTTTCATTATGAAATAAGTGTATTTATAGTTTGCAATAGCTCTTTTTTATTCACGATAACTTTATTTCCTAAATAATTACCATGTAAACCTGCGTAACAATTAGATATAAATAAAATTAAATCTTGGTTAATTTTCAATTCTTTAAGCATAGACGCCATGACAAAAAAAGCATCACCACAACCAACCGTATCAACTGGATTGTTAAAAAATGTTGGACAATAAAAATATTTATTTTTTTCACAATAAACACTTCCATCTTTTCCTAAAGTAATTATGCAAGGTACTTTAATTTTATTTTTTTTATAAACGTCAACTATCTGCCTATAATTACTACAACTACAATTAAACTTCTGTTCAAATTCATATAGATTCATCGTTATTAGACTAGCTTGATTAAATTTTTTTAAAAATATATTTTCATTATTAATTAAATTTTTGTGAAAATTTATTGCCGGTTTTTTTTTAAGATCTTTTAAATATTTCATAATTTCTTTGTCAAAAAAACCAAATCCAAAATCAATACAAATATTTCTAACGAATTTATTATTTCTTTTTTTAACAAAATCATAAGACTCATTCGAATGTAAAAATTTATCAAATTCATAGATTTGAAACATTTTATAATTATAATTAAGATTTATAAATCTTGTAATCTTTGGTATTTTAATTTTAGATTGAAATATATAATTTTTTATTTTTTTTAAATTATAAATTTTTTTTATTTTTTGATCATTTGCATATGTTATAAAGCCAATATTTTTACAAAACTCTTTTGCAATTAATGAAATAAAAATTGCTCCACCTGGATGATATTCTTTAGAAACATATTCTGTTGCAATAGTTGGTGACTTTGAGCTTGTTGAAAAAGATTTTGTAAAAATATATTCATCAACTAACGGCTCTCCAATAATATTAAAAGAGAGATCATATAAATTTTCTATATGATTTTTTATTGAACTATAATTATATTTTTTTTTTAATTTTCTTAAAAACTCTATTTGCTCATCATTAAATATACCAAATTGCTTTGTGGAGATATTTTTTTCAATTATATTAATTATTTTTGTAGAACTTAATTTTTTATCTTCTGTAAAAATAAGTTTTACATTATTTCGTTTTAATGCTTTTTTTTCTTTAAAAAAAGATTTTTTTGTAAGTTTGAATCTTTGTATTCAATTCCTTTTGCGTAGTAATTTGGTTTTAAAAGGTCAATAAGTTCCTCGCAAGTCTCATTTTCTGAGATAAAAATACGATCCACAATATTTAATTGAGACAACATTTGTACTCTTGAACTTTCATCAAATAATGGTCTACTAGGTCCTTTTTTAATAAATTTATCTGCAGTAATACTTACAAGAAGTATGTCGGCATTTTTCTTCGCAGATTTAAAATGATTTATATGACCTAGATGCACTACATCAAAAACCCCGTGGCATAATACTATACTTTTTTGCTTGTACTCATTTCTAAAATATTTAAGTTCTTTTTTTAAAATAATTTTATCAATCATATGCTAATAATATTAACTAAATAGACATATTTAACTTTAAATCTATAAAAAAATTTGTTTTGATTATTTTTTTTAAGAAAATTTCTAAATTTTTTATAAGAGTACTAATTTTTTTGATTAGGCAAATTGCAGACTACTTTAGTTATTTAAAAGTTAAATTTTTTAAAAAAAGCGAAATAGACAACGAAGAAAAAACAATACTCAAAAAAAGATCATGTCCAAAATGTTTTGCTAAATCCAAAGACAAAATAATTCAATCAATAAAATTTGATCCAAAACTATCTACATATATTTTATCAAAGAATATAAAAATATGTAGCTGCAATAACTGTGGGATGATCTATGATTATCCTGTCATAGATATTGCTAAAAGCAGGTCTTTTGCAAATTATGGATATTATAATCGGCTTAATAAAGTTTCGACACATATAATACTTCAAAAAAAATATTCTAGTTTTAGGCATAAAATTTTAAAAAAGTTTTTGAATTTGAAAAATAAAGAAATTAAAACTTTAGATGTTGGGGCAAGTGGTATCTGGTCAAATGAAATTGCTAAAAAAAATAAATCATCTAAAAATTATCTTGTAGAACCAAGTGAACAAATGATTAATTTTGCTAAAAAATATTTTCCTAAAGTTAAAAGTATTTGTGGAAAATTAGAAGATACAAATTTTAAAAAAAATTATTTTAATTATATATTTTTTTTTGACTCAATTTATTGTCTAGATCAACCTAGAAAAACCTTGAGGGTAGTAAGAAAAATCTTGAAGGATGATGGGAGATTGATTCTAAGTATTTCACATAAATTTATGAATAACAAAATGTTTAAACAAGAAAAATATTCACATAGTTTAGAAATGTTAATAAGACATGTGTATAATACTTATTATAATAAATCTCATTTAGAAAATTTATTAAACCTGGAAGGATTTAAAATTGAAAAGTGTATTGTAAAAAAATATCCTGAATATGTATTTGAGAATAGGGAAAGTACAATTCTTTTAATAAAAAAAACAAAATTTAAAACAAAAATTACAAAAAATTTTGATTCAAAAAAAATACTATTAAATATTTGTAAAGATACATCTAAAGAAAGCTTAAATAAATTTTGCAAAAATAATTCTATAAAAAAAATTTTTATTGATTGTAAAAATAAAAAAATAAAAAATTTTATTTCTAAATTTATAAAAACTAACTCAAATTTAATTATTTTAGATCTTTACAAAAAAGATTGTTTAGTTTTCACCACTGATAAAGAAACGAATGTTTCAAATAATATTTATAACATTGTAAAAAAAGGTCTGTATAACCTTTATCCTTTGTTAATTAAATTTAATAATCAAGAAATACTAACTAATTCTTTATCATTTCCTGTGAAAGTAAAAAATTGATTTATCTAAGTAACTTAAATTTGTAGAATCAAGTGATCAACTTTTCATATTTTTCTTTAAAAGATTTTGGTAACAGTCCTGGATTATAAATATCATAATCTTTTAACCAACTCTCAAAGTTTTTTTGCAAATTATCATCGAAATCAAAATCAAAGTTAAATTCTATTCTCTTATACATTTCTTTAGTACTTTCTATTAAGATATCCGTTTCATTATCAATAATATCTAATTCGTTATCAATATAAAACTGACTAGATCTCATTTTGTATATATCTCCTTTTGCAAAATCTTTAAAAATCTTTTTATATTCCACAAATTGACCAGTAACTTTATTTTTTATTAACTTGGGTATGATCAGAGTTCTGTAAGAAGAACTATTAGAAATTGGTATCCAGTTATGTCTTAAAACTGGAATATTAAATAATGTAGCTATATTAGCAATCCCTGCAGTATCACAAATAAAAAAATAGCAGTTTTTTATAAGCACAATATCTTCAAAACCATCTTTAGACACATCATAAATATCTAGATGTTTGCTATGAAATATATTTTCATTTAATTTTTTTTTAATATTACCCATTCTCAACACTTTGCTATTTTTTTTTTCATTTATAAATGAAATTACCGGGCTTAAATCTAAATAACTACTATTTCTATAATCATGATAACTAGAATTATAATTAGTTGTCTTATTTAGATAATCACTATCTCTAGCTAATACACAAATATATTTTTTTCTTTCATCATTTAAATTGTATTTGTTTACAATTTCATTTTCTCTCAACTTTTCTTTATTTGAGAATTTAATTTTTGAAATATAATTTCTGTTATAAATCTTTCCCTCTTCATATGCAGTCTTGGGCATACTAAAAACTTTAAATTTGTTATTCAAATATAGGTCTCTTAATCTGTACTTTTGAATTTTTGTATTGAGATAGTCAATTTCTTTTTTATTTTTCCTTAAAAAAACTCTTGATAAAAATCTATCTAAATTGGATTCAAAACAATTAAAACTATTTTCTTTTAAAAGATTAATAATTTTTTTTTGAAGAAATGGATTTGCACAATTTTTCTTAGGGAACAAAAATATAAATTTATTTTTAAATTCAAAATTTTTAACAAACAATTCAAACAATGCCATTGGATCCAAGGATAAGTGACCTATTCTGTCAGAATTGACAATGATAATTTTTTTTTTAGAAAAAACTTTTATGAATAAGAGCAATTCTTTAATTGAAATAAAAATATTTAAAAATGATAATATTATTTCTTTTCTTTGTTTATTCATTAATTTAAAAATTAAAAAAAGAAATCACAAAAAATTTATATGATCGATTTCGGAGAATTTGTCTTTGTTCTTTATTTTATGCAGTAGAAAATTCATTGGATGATACCTGCAACCAGATGGGCATTTTATTAAATCAAGTTTTTTTGTTAATGAAATAATATTTTTCTCTATTTCATCTAAATCTGTATCTAGATCTCCGACTGGTGTATGATGGGGTCCACATGCTATAACCAATCCATCTTCATAAATATTTACTCCATAGTAACCAGCAAAACATTTGTCATATTTAAGCATATTTTGATCATTTTGCTCTGAGATAATTTGTTGAGGTCTAAAAAATACTTTAAAATCATTGGATTTATATTTTTGTATATTGTCATATACTTTTCTAAAATCATCATGAGTTAAAGTGTTTTTTTTAATTTTATCATTAACCGTCCCCCTATTCCACATTGGCTTTAAATTAAAATAATCTGCACCATTATCTATGGATTTTATGATTGATTTTTCTACATCTTGAATATTTTCTTGTGAAAGAACAAACTGAACTCCAATTGTTGGTTTTTTATTTTTTCTTAATTTTGAAAAATTATTTAAGTTTGACATGATTTTATCAAAATGATTATCGGGTACTGCGTGAAGTCTTGAATGAACTTCTTTAGATCCTGCATCTAGACTTATTCTTAAATAAGTGAAATTATTTAACAACTCGTCCTGATAACGATCAATTAAATATCCATTTGTAAATATACCTTGCTGTAAACCAAAAGATGAAATCTTATTAGTCAAGTTCCTAAAATTTTTAAAGGCTAACGGCTCTCCATTTCCAACATAGCCAACAGCTTTTAATCCCTTATTTTTTGCTTTTTCCAACCAATTGAGTAATTTTATTTCATCAATTTTTTTCGCATCAGATTCTCTCCAATATGCTGTAGAACACCAAAGACAACCATGATTACAAAAGTTTGTTAAACTTAATGTTGCAAGTAATGGAAATGCTTTTGTCTCATTTATTGTATCAACTATTTTTTCTGGATGGTAAATAAGCTTACCAAAACCAATTAAATCAAAAAATGTCTCATCATTGTAATTTTCTAAAAATCGCTTGTTTAAATCATTTGGCAATCTAGAATTATCTGGATTATTATGCTTATTTGATAAATTTCTTTTGTCTAACATTGTTTAAAAATACACGAGGAAATAAAATTATAAAGAAAAAAATGAAAAAAATTGCGATTTTTGGATGTCCACGTTCTGGTACAAGTTATCTGGGCCAAATTTTAAACTATTCAGAAAAAGTTACTTATAGATACCAGCCCCTATGGTCATACGAATTTAAAGATTTTTTTTTTAAAAAAAAAATAAATGACAAAAATGTTAAATTATTTCACGAAAAGTTATATCAAGCTAAAAGTTCTTATGTCCTGACCAGTTTAAGAAATACAAAAAAAAAAATTAACACATTTAGTGTGGAAAGAAGTAAGGTATCATAATATAATTAAAAAATTACTTAAAACACATCAATTAAATAATATAATTTACATATTTAGGAAACCAGAAGCTGTTATTAACAGCTGGTATGATGCTCCGGGAGAATTTAAAAAAAATTGGAATATTTATAATGAATATTTTTATGCAAAAAAAATAAATAAAAAAAAATATGACTACTATGGGTTATTTAAATGGATTAGATCTGGAAAAGAAATTTTAGATTTAAATAATAAAAAAATTATTTTAATTTGCTATGAAGATTTGGAGAAGAATCCAAACAAAATTATAAAAAAATTATTTTCAAAAATTAATCTTAATTATACACAAAAAATTAATATTTTTATTAATAAAACAAAAAAAAGAACTTCTATAAAACAATACTCAATTTACAAAAAAAAAAGTAAAATGAAATTACCAATAGAAATATTTTCTAAAATAAGTAAGAATAAAAAAGCATATCAGATATACAATAATCTAAAAAAAAGGACTATTTAATAATGAAAATAGCAATCACACAACCAAATTTTATTCCATGGTATGCATATTTTCATTTAATTTCAAAAGTTGATAAATTTTATATTTTAGACAATGTGAAATTGGGGAATAGATCTTTCACAAATCGAAATTTTATATTTATCAATAAAAAAAAGTTTTGGTTAACATTAAGTATAAATAAACAGAATAAAAAGAAAGAATTAAAAGACATAACTATTGAACCTTTGAGTAAAGAAAAAATAAGAATGAATTTAGTTGGCAATTATCCATTCCTTATCAAAAGTAAGGAATTCAATGTTATTGATATGCTAAATAAAAAAATTCTCAATTTAACTGACCTAAATATTTATATTTTAAAAAAAATATGTGTTCTTTTTGGCTTAAAATTTGAAATTTTAAGATCATCAGAATTTGAACCTAAAAATAATTTACAAACAGATCAATACTTGAAAAACATTATGATCAAAAGCAAATGCAAAGAGTTTTATAATTTCCAAAAAGGAATAGAGTTAGGATTATCACCATATAATGATAAAATTTTTTTTGAAAAAAATAATATTAAATTATTTAAACAAAATGTTAAAAAAATAATTAATACCGAAAGAGATATATTTTTAAAGGAAAGTATAGTCAAAATTATAATTGATATTTATCAAAATAAAAAAAATATTACAAAAGAAACTTTTTCAAATGAGTTTAATAAATATTCTGACTACATAACTTATGAAAAAGTTTATTAAAATCAGGTATTAAATTATAATTAAACAATGTATTTGGATAAAAAAAAATATATTTATATCAAACCAAATAAATTCACAAAACAATTTAACTATCTATTTAAAAAATTATCAAACCTTGAAGATATTAATAGTGACGACCAAAAAATATGGTCTAAGAATTCAAACTCTAGAAAGAATAAGTCTATTTACTTAAAAAGAAATAAAAATAAGTTATTTAACCAAAAAGAGAGAAAATTCATTGAATATTTAACATTTTACACAAAAAAGTTTGCTAAAAGTCACGGATATAAATTAAATAACCTAGAGAGAATACAAGTCATAGAAAGCAAAAGTGTAAAAAAAAAATTAGCCGGTGAGGATAAATTTGTTTATAATTTTCACGTTGATAAAATAAACACTTTTAAATCACTATTTTTTATCAATAGAATAAATCCTAAAAATGGTCCTTTTCAATTAGGTACTGGGTTTTCTTACCATAATAAACAAGAA